>RCND010000092.1_pt1 | contig 46401 bp, 50 predicted proteins | sample 2041351 | NCBI WGS metagenome assembly RCND01 (sample SAMN09708230, study PRJNA481090) | Marine sediment metagenome, whole genome shotgun sequencing project. | biome: marine sediment; feature: ocean; material: sediment; isolation source: Sewage treatment plant 12B marine sediment (STP12B) ... | reverse complement strand
GCCCCGCCGATAGGTCGATCGAGGCGGCGGTTCGTTGCGCTGTCGATTTGGTGGATGAGGGAGTAATCGGCCGGGACGAGGCATTGCACCGGGTGGATGCCGAACAGCTTGCGGGCATGCTGCACCCGCGCCTCGACGGCGCACCAACAGTGGAGCCGATAGCGATAGGCACCCCCGCGTCTCCAGGTGCGGCTACCGGTGGATTGGTCTTCTCGGCTGAAGCTGCCATTGCTGCAGCCGAAGGCGGTGACCGCGCGATTCTCGCAGTCCGGGAGGTATTGCCACGGGACCTCGATGGAGTTGTCTCGGCCGCGGGTCTGATTACGAGCCACGGTGGTGGGACATCGCACGCTGCCGTCGCGGCAAGAGGCGCCGGGACTCCTTCGGTGACCGGTCTCGCCGATGTTGTGGTGAACGACGACGCGATACGTTTTGCCGGGACGATGCTGTCGGTTGGTGACGTTGTCACCATCGATGGAGTCAGCGGTGCAGTCTTCACAGGTGAATTGCCGATTAGCCAGCCACCGGCTGCCTCTTATCTGGATCGGCTCCTCGAGTGGGCTGACGAGGTGCGCCGACTCGGGGTATGGGCCAATGCAGATACAGCCCGTGCGGCCACCGCCGCCAGGGCGGCCGGAGCCGAAGGCATTGGGCTTGCCAGAACCGAGTACATGTTCCACGGAGAGCGTCTCGCCGTGGTGAGGCGAATTCTGCTTTCGGAAGACGGCAGGGATCAGGCCGAAGCGCTCGAGGAATTGGAAAGCCTTCAGGTCGAAGACTTTGAGGAACTTCTCGAAGCGATGGATGGCACCCCGGTGGTGGTACGTCTACTGGACCCCCCGGTGCACGAGTTCCTTCCGTCTCGTATCGATGTCGACAAGGAGATGGTGGCGCGCCGTCTTGCAGGTGAGGAGGTCGGCGATCTGGAACGCCTCGGCGCTGCAATTGAGCAGTGGTCCGAGGTAAACCCCATGCTCGGATTGCGAGGGGTCCGGCTTGCAGTCGTCATTCCAGAGATCTACCGCGTTCAGGCACTGGCTGCTCTGGAGGCGGTGCGTCGCAGACTGGATGCCGGTGGCGACCCTCGGCTCGCAATCATGGTCCCGCTGGTGAGCTCGGTCGAAGAGCTGCACCTGGTTCGTGACATGATCGAAGAGGAAGTCCACTCCGCGGGCCGTCTTCTCGAGCTGGCTATCGGAACAATGATCGAGCTCCCCCGGGCGGCCTTGATGGCCGGCGACCTGGCGCTCGAATCCGACTTCTTCTCCTTTGGCACCAACGATCTGACGCAGACGACCATGGGTCTAAGTCGCGACGACGCTGAGGAGGCGTTCCTTCGTTCCTATGTCGAGCAGGGGCTGATGTCGGTGAATCCGTTCCAGCGCATTGACCACGTCGGCGTCGGCAGCCTGATCAAACAAGCGATCGCCACAGGCCGAGAAGCTAACCCTGGCTTGGAGATCGGGGTGTGTGGCGAACACGGGGGTGATCCGATCTCGATCGGATACTTCCACCGCTGGGGTGTCGACTATGTGTCCTGTAGCCCGCCCCGGCTCCCCATCGCTCGCCTTGCCGCCGCCCAAGCAGCTTTGGATGATCTCGAGTAGCTCCGGTCTGAACCCGAGTTCTGACACCCGCCCCGAGTTCTGCGAAGCAGAACTCGCAAAGAACGCCGTAGGCGTTCTCGTAGGCGTTCCCGAAGTCGCAAAGAACGCCGAAGGCGTTCTCGTTCTCGATTTCTAGAGGTACTGGCCGGGTCCGCCCGCCTCTTCGACAGCGGCTTCCAGGGCACGGCGGCTGCGCATTTCGTCGAGTTGGGCGGCGGCCGCCGCCTGCTGGCTGAACAACGACGCTTGGATGCCGTGGAAAAGACCCTCGAGCCATCCGACAAGTTGTGCTTGGACGATGCGAAGTTCGGATTCAGAGGATGTGTCCGTGTGCAGCGGCTGGAAGATGGATTCAAGCTCTTCCTGGAGGTCTTCACTGAGTGATTCCCGAAGCTGGTCGAGGGAGTTGGTGTAGATCTCACCGAGGCGGCGGCGTCCCGGTTCATCGAGGTCTGCCTGGCGGACTTCCTCGAGCATCGCTCGTGTCATCGAGGCAATTCGGATTAGCTTCGAAGGCTCGGTTATGAAACTTCCGCTGTCTTCGTGAGTCTCGATAGGTTCTTCTGCATCGACGACCTGAGCCTGGAGGGGGAGCTCGGGCGGTCTGTGTTCGTTATCGGGGCTGTCGTCATGTGTCGTCATACCCAAAGCATACGCCGATCCAGCGACTTGATAATCGTCCGCACTGCTGGAATTGCGACTCACTATTCCGGTACGCTCGCAGAGTGACCGGAGATGCAGTCTTTCAATTCGATGATGGATTTGATGAGTCGGCGAAGCCGAGACGTAAGTTGCGGCGGACTCGCCTTTTCCTCAAGTGGTCGGCCACTGTGCTTGCAGTGGTTCTCGTCATGCTGGCCCTCTTGATCTTCTGGTCAACCCGTCGTCCTTTCCCTGCGGTTGACGGTGAGGTGGAAATCGTCGGACTCGACGGCGAGGTCGAGATCATCCGTGATGAGTATGGGGTGCCCCATATATACGCCACCACCACTCGCGACTTGTTCGTTGCCCAGGGTTTTGTTCATGCCCAGGACCGGTTCTGGCAGATGGACGTTTGGCGACATATCGGGGCAGGACGATTATCCGAAATGTTTGGCGAGGATCAGCTCGAGACTGATGCATTCCTGCGAACAATGGGTTGGACCGAGTTGGCGGAGGATCAGTACCGAGAGGCGACTCCTCAGGGCCGTGCCGCCTTGGATGGCTATGTGGCTGGTGTGAACGCCTATCTCGTCGCGCAGTCGCCGGTTGAGCTTGGTCTTGAGTATTCGGTTCTCGAGTTGATCAACCACAGCTATACCCCCGAGCAATGGACTGTCGTTGATTCGATTTTGTGGGGGAAGGTGATGGCCTGGGACCTGCGTGGCAACATGGATAACGAGATCGCCCGCGCCTTGCTGTTGGATGATTTCACGACTGAAGAAGTGTCGTTGCTCTATCCGCCGTACCCCGAAGAGAACCCGGTCATCGTTGGTAATTCGGCGCCTCGGGTGAGTGGAGTGGGGCTGAATCCAGCACCGGTGAATGCCTTGCAGACGATTGCTGACACCCTCGAGAATCTGTCTCGGCTTGATCGAGCCACTGGGGGTGGCGGTGTCGGTATCGGTTCTAACAGCTGGGTCATTGGTCCAGAGCGAAGCGGCACTGGCGCCGCGATCTTGGCAAACGACCCCCATTTGGGTATCCGGATGCCGTCGATCTGGTATCAGGTGGCGTTGCACTGTGCGCCCAAGACGGATGAGTGCCCGCTCGATGTCACTGGGTTCTCTTTTGCGGGCATGCCTGGTGTGATCATTGGCCACAATGATCGGATTGCCTGGGGATTCACCAACCTCGGGCCGGATGTCATGGACCTTTACATAGAGCGAGTCAATCCCGATAACCCTCTGCAATATGAGGTGAACGGGCAATGGGTCGACATGGACGTCCATACCGAGACCATCGGTATTGCGGGTGGCGACCCGGTGGAGGTCGTGGTCCGGTCGACGCGCCACGGACCAATTATTTCTGATGAGTACGGGAAACTCGAGGACTTCACTGATGAGGCGGGAATCCCGCTACCAAGAGACTATGCGATAGCGCTTCGTTGGACTGCGCTTGATGAGGGCCCGGCCATCGTAGATGCCGCGCTCGGTCTGAACCTGGCTCAGGACTTCGAAGAGTTCCGCGACGCATTGCGACTATTTGAGGTTCCTGCGCAGAACATCATTTATGCCGATGTTGATGACAACATCGGCTACCAAGCTCCAGGGAAGATCCCCGTTCGCGACGGATGGGATGGCAGATTGCCCGTGCCCGGATGGACCGACGACTACGAATGGACTGGATACATTCCGTTCGATGAGCTGCCGTCAGTGTTGAATCCGCCCGTTGGCTACATCGCGACCGCCAACAATCCTGTGGTAGATGACAGCTACCCGTATTTGATCACCACCGACTGGAACTACGGCGATCGTGCCCATCGGATTGTCGAGATGATCGAAGCCGATCCCGTTATCGACATCGATGACATCGCGGCGATGCAGTTCGACAACTACAACCGCCATGCGGAACGCCTGCTCCCATGGCTACTCGACGTGAACGTGGCTGGGGAAGGTGCCAAAGTCGAGAGGGCCCAGGAGTTGCTCGCAGCTTGGGACCTGTCGAATGATGCCGACTCGGCAGGCGCCGCCATCTTCGAGGCGACGTGGAGCAACCTGCTTCGACTGACCTTCCACGACGACCTTGTCGAAGACCTATGGCCCGCAGGGGGGTCGAGGTGGTCGCAGGCCGTTGCCGGCCTGCTTGCTTTCCCTGACCTGAGGTTCTGGGACGACAGGCATACCCCTGAGATCGAGACGAGTGATGACATCGTGAAGGCGGCTCTTGTGGCTGGTGTGGATGAGGTCGATGGGCTCCTCGGTGGATCTCCAGACGAGTGGGAGTGGGGAGCTATCCACGGGGCAGTGTTCCGCAACGAAACCCTGGGTGAATCGGGGGTTGGCTTGGTCGAGGCCCGCTTCAACCGTGGCCCGTATCCGGTGGGTGGCGGTTCGGACATCGTCAACGCCGTTGGCTACTACGCAGACGAAGGCTACGAGGTCACCTGGGTGCCATCGATGCGGATGATCGTTGATCTCGGTGATCTGGACAATTCAGTCGCTATCCACACCACCGGTCAATCCGGCCATGCCTACAGCTCGCACTATCAAGACATGATCGAGTTGTGGGCAAACGGTACCTATCTGCCGATGCTGTGGGACCGGGAGATGGTGAAGGCCGCCGGCAATGGAACCCTTGTCCTAACTCCGGCTTCCTAGGCAGCTGTTGAACATTGCGAGTTTCTGCTCGTCGTCCGCTCGGGGACGGGCGTCTGTCGCAGGGACAACCTCCCCGGTTGTCACACCTAGGCGACCTCGAAGGTGATCTCGTGATAGCCGGTGGCACCGTCGGGGGCGGGGCGCTGTTCGTTGGCTGTCTGAGTAGTTCCCGTTCCGTCGGTGGCTCGGACCCTGGCCCGATGCTCACCGGGGCCGGCTTCGACCTCTGTCTTCCATTGCACCCAGGCCTTGTCGGACAACGGCGAGGTCAATTCGCATTCGGTCCATTCGCCGTCGTCAAGCTGTACCTCGACCATTGCGACACCGCGGGTTGGTGCCCAGGCAACACCGGCAAGGACAACTGGGTCTTCTGAGACGGTTTCCCTCTTGCGGGGATGATCGATCCGAGACTGTGTCTTGATGGGAGCTTCTTTTGACCAGCCGCGCGGTATCCAATACCCGTCCACGCCTTCCCACGTGGTCAGTTCGATCTCCTCGATCCACTTGGTTGCCGACACATAGCCATACAGGCCGGGAACGATGAGACGGGCCGGGAACCCGTGGCTAGGGGGCAGCGGGTCACCGTTCATACCAATCGCCAGCAGAGGGTCACGGCCATCGAACGCCAACTCGACAGGGAAGCCGGAGGTCCATCCGTCGACCGATCGGCTCAGCAGTTGTTCAGCCGAAGCTTGGACACCGGCTTGCTCGAGCAGATCGACGAGTCGGACTCCTGTCCATTTGGCGTTGCCGATGAGATCTCCACCGACCTCATTCGATACGCAGGCAATGGTCACGTACTCCTCGTACAACGACATCTTCATCAAGTCGTCGAGAGAGAGCTCCAACTCGTTGTCCACCATGCCGGTGATCTTGAGACGCCAGGTCTCAGGGTCGGGGCGGGGTACCACCAGCGCAGTATCGATGCGATAGAACTCATCATTGGGGACGACGATCGGACTGAGGTTGGGCACAGAAGCAAACTGGGCTTCTGGAGGTGGAGCAGGGACGGTGAGGTCGGCGACGGGGAGAGACACCGCCTGTCTCACTTCTTCGGATCTTGCGATGATCAGCTGGCGACCACCGAGACCGGCAACCGCGGCGACGGTACCCGCGCCTGCTGCCTGGGCGAGGAAGCGGCGGCGTTGTGGATTTGTAGCCAGACCGTCGGTGGGGGTCTCTACAACGTTGATCATCGACCGCAAGGTGAACACTCCAACGACTGCGGAGGCGGTGATGGAGAAGACGGTGAGCGGCACCGAGATCGCAACGCCGTCCAATGCGGCGGCGATACCAACCAGCGCAAAGACGCCAAAGGCGGCCCAGGGAACCCAAGGACGGGTACGGGCGGTCCGTCCGACCAGCCAGCCGATGAGTACTCCGATGATGGCCGTTCCAATGGCAAGGGCTCCCTTGTCGGCTGTGCCAAAGACATTGATCGCCATTTCCTTGACGAATCGCGGGGAGATGTCGATAACCACGGAACCGACGGACGCAATAGCCGACGGAACTCGCTCGGTGATCCCGGCGATTAGCTCAGTTAGCCCGAGGGCAACTCCGGCTGATACGGCGCCGGCGAGCCCGGCTTGGTTTTCGGAAATAGTGGTGTTCGACATGGCGGTCACATTAAGTGTCTCTCGGCAGGTCTGACCCCAAATCGGCATTACCAAAATGTGAACTCGTAAGCGGCGCTACTTGCGTTTCGCTGCAACAAAGTCGAGGAAACTGGCGAGTGGGAGAGTGTTGATCACGGACTCTCGCTCCACCCAGCCCCGTCTGGCGTTGTTCACACCCCACCGCACATTCTCGTACTCGGTGGTGTGGTGGCTGTCGGTTGAGATCACGAAACGCAGCCCATTGGTGTTGCGGGCAGTCACCAGAAGGTCGGCGGGAACATCGAGCCGGTGTAGGTGACCGTTTATCTCGAGGGCAGTGCCAGTCTCGGCTGCAGCATCGAAGATCGCCCTGGAGTTGAGCTCGATACCGGGGCGATGGCCGATACGACGACCGGTGAGGTGGCCGATTGCGCTGACCGCCGGATTGTTCATCGCGGTGATAACGCGCTCGGTCTGCTCTGCTTCCGACAGTTCGAAGTAGGTGTGTACCGATGCCACGCACCAGTCGAAGTTCTCCAAGAAATCCGGGTCATAGTCGACGGCCCCATCGGCGCCGATGTTGAGTTCTGAGCCATGCAGGATCGTCAAGTCCGGGTATTCCGTGCGCAGCCGGTCGAGTTCCTTGCGCTCTGCGAAGACTTGCTCGCGGGACAAACCGTTGATCTTCAAGTCTTCGGCGTGTTCAGTCATAGCGATGTACTCAAGCCCTCTGGCGGCCGCCGCGGCAACCATGTCATCGAGCGGACTACGACCATCGCCAGACCAAGTCGAATGGACATGCAGGTCGCCGCGGATGTCGTCGACCTCGATGAGCCGTGGCATGGTACCGGCGTCACCTGCAGCGATCTCGCCGAGTCCTTCCCGCATCTCTGGCGGGATGTAGCGCAACCCCAGCGCCTTATAGATCGCCGTCTCGGTTCGCGAGGAGACGACCTTGCCACTTGCGGAATCCTCGAGTCCGTACTCGTTGAGCAGCAACCCTCTGTCGATCGAACGTTGCCGCAGCTCGATGTTGTGCTGCTTCGACCCTGTGAAGTACAACACCGCCGCCCCAAATTGGCTGGCGGCTACGACCCTCAGATCGATCTGAAGACCAGCTGCAGTTAAGACTGACGTCTTTGTCTCGCCCTGCCCGATGATGCTGTCGACGAGCGGCATCGCTACAAACGCCGCCATGACTTCGGCCGGTTCCTTACTGGCGACCACCACATCGATGTCGGCGATCGTTTCGCGGAATCGCCGCAGCGATCCGCAATACTGCGCCTTGGATACAGCCGGCAGGTCCAACAGAGCTTGCACCAAGTCTTCAGCGATTGGCAGTGCATCGGCAATAGGGGTCCGCCGATCCTTGCCGTGAAGGCCGATCCGTTCGATGGCAGCGGCGATCTTCTGTTGCGATTTGGGGCCAAGACCGGGAAGTCCCTGAAGCGATTCGTTGGCAATGGCCTCCCGCAACTGGTCGACGGAGGCAACGTCGATCTGATCCCGCAACATGACCACGGTCTTCGGGCCAAGCCCGGGAATCCGAGTCAGCTCCATCATCTCGGCGGGGAACCGCTGGCGCAGAGCAGTGATTCTGGCGACAGCACCGGTGTCGACGTACTCACGGATCTTGCCAGCCGTGCTCTTTCCGATCCCCGGCACCTTGACGAGCTCGGCGGCCGTCATCGCCGCCGCGTCCTGGGGGAGCGCTTGGACCGCGGCTACCGCCTTCTCATAGGCGCGTACCCGGAACGCCTGCTTACTGCCTTCCGCCATGACGAGCAGGTCAACCAGTTCCTGTAGAACTCTGCCGATCTCGGCGTTGCTAGTCATCAGTAGCTCAAGATGGTGAACAACAGGAAGACGCCCAGCAGGACGAATCCTTCGTTGCGAGTGACCTTCTGATCATGCCACGCAAACCATCCGGCGAGGACGACAACCCCAATCATGATGACTAGCGACGGTTGGGCTAGATCGACGAGGATGCCCGGACCGAAGGTAGCCGCCGTACCGGCAACGGCGAAGGAATTGAAGAGGTTCGAGCCGAGCACGTTGCCGATGACCAAGTCCGATTCATGGCGACGCACCGCTGCCATCGTTGTTGCGAGCTCGGGCAGGCTGGTGCCGATGCCGAGGAGGACTCCGAGAAAGGCCTCACCGAGGCCGAATCGCTCGCCCAGATCTAGCGCGCCATCAAGCAGCAAGCGGGCCGCGAACACAGTCACTGCAAGAGCGGCGAAACCGATCAGGAGTTCGCCAGGAACAGAGTGGGCTTCTTGGCCCTCTTCGAGTTCGATGATGCCATCGACATCGGTTGCGGACCAGCGGATCAGCAGTACCAACGTGACAACCATGCCGAACAGAAGCCCGGTACCTTCGAGGCGAGAGACCTGTCCATCCCACAGCACGCTGGCGAGCGCGAAGACCGCAATGAACATGAGAAGGCCCTCGCGACGCAGGATTCTCGTTCGACTCATGATCGGTGCCGCCACCGCGGCTGCCCCCAGCACCAGAGTGACGTTGGCGACATTGGAGCCAACCACGTTGGCCATCGCCACATCGACCTTGCCCTCTGCTGAAGCGATCACCGAAACAAGCAACTCGGGTATCGATGTCCCCAATCCCACAATTAGCGCGCCGATCAGGACGATTGATACACCCAGGGTTCTTGCCAGTCTGACTGCTGATTCAACAAACCGGTCGGACGCTCCCATAAGCAGGATGAGGCCGACGGCAACGTAGAGAAAAGAGATCAGCAACTGTGGTCCTTTGTGTGGTCAGGACAGGTCGGCTGGCGATGGTAGCGCTCTACGGTGGACCCTCATCCAACAGTGGATGTTGAGCCTGGCAGAGCTGATATCGTTTCGGGTGCTCGGACGGCTAGTCAATTCGTGCCTGGGAGTATTTAGTTCTCTCCGGTCTGGGCTGTGCCCGAGCTGATGAACAGGAGTAGGCATGGCGCCCGATACAGAACGATTGCACGAGACTTGGATCCATTCGGACCGCAAGATCCCCAAAGGGTTTATGCGTCCGATCATGCGTTTCATGCGGATCGAGGCGTCGTCGGGTTCGATTCTGCTTATTGCCGCGGTTATCGCTCTTATCTGGGCCAATGCTCCATTTGGTGAGACCTACAAAGAGTTCTGGGAGACCCATCTCAAGCTTGAGATAGGGTCGTTCCACTTTGAGGAGTCCTTCAAGCACATTGTCAACGACGCTCTTATGGCGATCTTCTTCTTCGTCGTTGGTCTCGAGATCAAGCGAGAAATGGTTGTCGGCGAACTGCGCGATCCGAAGAAGGCGGCGCTGCCTGCCATCGCGGCGCTTGGCGGAATGATTGTGCCCGCCGGTATCTATCTGATCTTCGCTGCCAGCCAGGGCGGCGAAGCCACTTCGGGGTGGGCTATCCCGATGGCCACCGACATTGCCTTCTCGATTGGTGTCATCTCACTGCTCGGAACAAGAGTCTCCACCGGCGCCAAGTTGTTCCTGCTTGCCCTAGCGATTGCGGACGACATTGGTGCCATATTGGTGATTGCCATCTTCTATACCGATGACCTGGCAATGTTGTGGCTGGCTCTCGGTCTCATCGGCCTCGGTCTTGTCTATCTGGCGCAGCGGGCTGGAATCCGATCGATGCTCTTTTACGGAGTCACCGGTGCGATCATCTGGTTCTTCATCTTTGAGTCGGGAGTCCACGCCACACTCGCCGGTGTCGCACTTGGGTTGATGACTCCGGTGTTCCCGCTCTACTCCGAAGAGGACTACAACCGGCGCTCGACATGGATTCTTGGCAGATTTGAGATGAACAAGGCCGCCCCAAATCATCGAGAACGTCTCGACTATGACGCATCCCAGCTGTCCGCCATCGCCAGGGAGTCGATCTCCCCGCTGGACCGTCTTGAGCATGCCCTCCAGCCTTGGTCTTCCTTTGTTATTGTCCCGCTGTTTGCGCTAGCTAACGCTGGAGTCCGGTTCGCTGACTTTGAGAACGGTATCGGTGATGCGTTGACCAGCCCGGTCACGCTTGGTGTGGCGCTTGGTCTTCTGGTTGGCAAGCTGACCGGCATCAGCCTGGCGACATGGGTCGCAGTCCGCGTTGGCCTTGGCAAGCTCCCGACGCAGACTGGTTGGCCACAGATCATCGGTCTGGCGGCTCTTGCCGGGATCGGGTTCACGGTTTCGATGTTTGTCACCGAATTGGCGTTCACCGATGCCGCGCTTGCCGACTCGGCCAAGATCGGAATCTTCATCGGATCGGGTATTGCAGGGGTCCTTGGCTACACGCTGCTGCGGAGGGCCAAGACCCCGCACGAGACGGCTGCCGAGCAGTTCGGTGGCAAAGACGTGGCCGAGGCCAAGCCGTAGAAACCAAGCAAAACTCAAAGGAGCGGGTGTCTGAGCACCCGCTCCTTTCTGTATATCTGGCGTCCCAGCTAGACGCGAGCGGTGATTGGCTCGTCGAGTAGGGCGGCAAGGTCCGGGCGTCCATGTGCGGTGATGCGGCTTGACTTGTCGCGCACACCACCTGAACTCACCGCCGGAATGCGGTCCCGAGCTACGCAAGAACACAGAGAGAAGGGGGCGGCTGATGGGCCGTCCCCTTCACCGTCAACATCCATGTCAACGCTTAATCCCTCCGTCGACCGTACCCTCTGCTGGATAAGCAAAATCGTCGCACTCTATCGGCTTCTCGATCGGGGCGGGAACAACCTCATGTCGCAAGCGGTTATGTGTCGACATGGATTCACCCAACCCGATATCGGTCGCTTTCTCAGTCATTCGCGCAATGCGGGTGAGTCGACCTACTCCGTCGGGAGCCGGCGAGATAGCGCACGATCAACTACGCGAAGTCCTCAATGTGCTTGCGGACCAGGGAGTCGTGGGGCTGTCCGCCGAGCGCGGGAACCTCGACCTCTACCGCAAGACGCTCGAAGCGACCGACCCCAACACGCTCAGCCGGCCCGAGGCCATGGCCTATTGGATCAATCTCTACAACGCTGGAGCTCTTGACGTTGCTGCTGAGGCGGTGACGCAGACCGAAAGCACAGTGTTGCGGGTGCCGGGGGCGTTCAGTCGGGTGTGGGCGACCGTCGGTAGTGAGAGTCTGTCGCTGAACGACATAGAGCATGGCAAGATCCGTCGCTTTGGCGATCCCCGGATTCATGGTGCTCTGGTGTGCGGATCTGCATCTTGCCCGACGCTTCGATACGAGCCATACGCCGGCAACGGTCTGGACGATCAGCTCGACTCGCAGATGCGCAGCTTCCTTTCGGGCGGTGGGGCCGCATTCGATACCGCAAGCAACAAACTACTGCTGTCGCGGATCTTTCTTTGGTACGGCGCCGACTTTGTGCGGCCGCAGCGAATGCCGACTTGGATCCCTGCCACAAAACGGTCGGTCGCCAAGTCAATCGCCAGCTGGCTGGAACCTGAGTTGCGACAGCTCAGCGCCGATGCTGGTGTCGCATTCCAGTCATACGACTGGGGTCTGTCCTGCTCCATCGGCCAAGCGCGCCGCCAATAGAGTCAAGCCGACGGTGAGTACAGCTGCTGCAACGTCGAACGGGAGAACCAACCGCAGCATCTGTTCCGAGTCGACGAGCCACCCTTCGGTCTCGTCGAGACCGACTTCGGCGAGATACAGAGCAATCGAAGTAACGCAGACGACACTCATGCCGACCCCGGCAGCGATCGCCGCCGCACGTCCCCAGAGCGATCGGGTCGCCAGGGTTGTTCCAGAGACGACCCAGGCTATGTCGAGGGCTGACAGCAGCTGCAGGAACTGTAGCGACGGCTGAAACCGTAACGCGGCTGAGGACGCCAGGGTGACCAGAGCAGTCACGGCGGTGACAACGACGATCATGGTTATCGCCCCCGCTAGGTGGGATCGGCTGGGTGTCCAGGTTTTGCTGGGATACCACTGTTCCCCGGCCAGGTGGCCAAGCCGCCAGGTCAGTCCCAGAGAAAAGACGACCAAAACGGCCAGGTGGATCAGCAGCACCGTGCGTCGATCGGTGGACGGCGGTATTAGCAGCAGCGGGATCGATGCGAGTAGACCGCCAATCAGCCACGGGAACGATTCGAGCACCACACTCTCGAAGGGGGAAGGTCGGTCGGCCATGGGCGAAAGCGTAGCCGATGGCGCTTCAGATACTCAGCGTGCTGAGCGGTAGGAGCCGAGCACGAGGAGATGTGCCAATGTCGCTGGTTGCGGTTCGAGCACCTGGACCAGACCTTCGGGCCCGGGCGGATGTACCAGATCGACGAAGAACCGGTAGCTCCACGCTTCGTTGCTGGGTCGGGACTCAATCCTGGTGAGGTTCGCTCCGCGCAGGCCGAGTTCAGTGAGCGCGAGAGCGAGTGCCCCGGGGCGGTGGGCGGTGACGAACATGATGGTGGACTTGTCGTCGTCGGGATCGACTTCGGTTGCCCCCTTGGCGAGAACGAAGAATCGTGTGGTGTTGTGGTCACGGTCCATCACGTCCTTGCGGAGGACATCTAGTCCGTGGGGTGGCCCTGCCTCGGGTGGGCCCAATGCAGCTATCTCAGGGTTTCCATCATCGGCGACTTCACGGACCGCACCGGCGGTGTCGTGCCGGGGCACCGGGCGGATTCCCAGCTTGTTGAGTGTTCCTTCGGCCTGGGCGAGTGCCTCGGGATGCGACTTGACGTGTCGGACCCCTTCCAGCGACGCTCCGGGAACTCCCAGTAGGGCATGGCGGATCTCGACGAGATGCTCCCGACGTACCGAAACCGGGCCACGCCCTTCTGCTCCGGCAAGTCGATCCAGGACAGGGAGGACGCTACCGGTTGTCGAGTTCTCGACTGGCATAACCAGGCGGTCCACTGAGCCGTGATCGAGCGAATCGAACGAAGCCACAAAGCTGGGATAGCCGACCGGCTCGTCTTCAGGAAAGAGCTCGCCAACGGCCCGATAACTATATGAATGGGCTTCGCCCTGATAGCCGATACGCATCGTGCGAGGTTAGCCCTCCCAGGCGGGGAGCCCGTCGATGCTGACCGTGTTGTTGTCTTGCATGTACTCCTGGAGCGCCGCAGGCGACTTGCGGTCGGCCCACTTGGCCAACTTGGAACGGTGCCCCACGAAGCTCATTTCAGGAACGCCAAAACCGCAGGAGTCGGCGATGCGCCCCGTGCGCAGCCTGATTATCGAGCGCAGCGCCTTGTACTCGGGGAAGAGGCCGGCGAGCCCAGCGAACTCGGGGTGCGAAGGGAGCAAGTGTTCTCCCCGGCCAAACACCCGAAGGATACGTGGCTTAGCGCCGAACGAGCACCACATCATTGTGATCCGACCATTGTCCCGCAGATGAGCGATCGTCTCGGCTGCGGAGCCTGCCAGGTCGGCGTAGATGATCGTGGTGCTGTTGATCACTCGCAGCGAGTCCGCCCCCTTCGGTGAGACATTGACGTGGCCGTCTTCTTTCATCGGGGCCGTTGCAACAAAGAACATCGGCTGTTCCTCTATGAAGGCCACGACCGAATCTGCAAGAGTTTCGTATTTTCGTCCCATGACCGTCGATCGTAGCCTTGGCCACTAACGTCACCAACGATGACAGCTGTAGGCATTTTCGACTCGGGCGTCGGCGGGCTTTCGGTGCTTGCCGAGTTCCGGCGTTTGGCGCCGGAACATCCGGTGATCTATCTGGCCGACCAGGCCTGGGCACCGTATGGCGAGCGCAGTCTTGACGAGGTGAGGGATCGGTCCGTGATGATCGCCCGAGATCTCATCAACCGTGGATGTGAGCTTGTCGTCGTTGCCTGTAACAGCGCCTCGGCGGCGGCTCTTCACCACCTCCGTGGGGTGTTCCCGGAGACGCAGTTCGTCGGGATGGAGCCGGCGGTGAAGCCCGCGGCCAGCCAGAGCCAGCGGGGAGTGATTGGCGTTCTCGCTACCAATGCCACTTTCCAAGGCGAGCTCTATTCTTCAGTCGTCGACCGTCACAGCAACGGCGCCCAGATAGTGGAACAAGCATGCCCTGGTCTGGCGGATGCGGTGGAGCGGCTCGGCGTAGACGCTACGGAGACGCTGAGGCTTGTCGCTCTCTACGTGGCCCCGTTGCGTGATGCCGGCGTTGACACCCTCGTGCTCGGTTGCACGCATTATCCGTTCTTGCTCGATGCCATCGAGGATGTCGCCGGCCCGGGGGTCACTGTGATCGATCCGGCGCCTGCCGTGGCGCGGCAGACCATGCGCTTGCTCGGTGATCCAGAAATGGGAGGCAATACCGTCTTTCTGACCACCGGTGACGCCGGTGTCTTTGCAGCTCAGATCCGCACGTTGCTTGACGAGGACACCCAGCCGCACAGCACACCAATCGCCATCTCCAGACACCGGATCGGAGCGACCCAGATTGCGGTGGCCGTCGCCGACCTGACCGCTCAAGCTGTTGGAGCGATCGTCAATGCGGCCAACGATCGGCTTCAGCATGGGGGTGGCGTTGCGGCTGCGATTGTGCGGGCAGGTGGCGCCATCATTCAAGAGGAATCCAACACCTGGCTCAGTGAGCATGGCCCGGTTGAAGCCGGCCATGCTGCAGTCACGACCGCGGGAGCCATGCCGGCACACCATGTGATCCATGTTGCCGGGCCCGTCTATCGCGCCGGCCAAGACAACCAGCAGTTGTTACGGCTGGCCGTCGCAGCGGCGCTGGACGCCGCCGAGGATTTGGAAGTGCCGTCGGTTGCGTTCCCAGCAATCTCGGCTGGTGTCTACGGCTATCCGTTGGATGAGGCGACCGCGGTTCTTGCAGACGAAGTGGTGCGCTGGGTGGCTGTTCATCCCGACGGTCTCGGAGAAGTGAGGCTTGTGGCCCTTGATCCGCATGTCGCCGATCGATTCGCCGTGGGGTTGGACCGCGCTGTTGTGCGGCTTCGATCCGAGCCATCGGAGGGTCCTGCCGAGTAGTGTGCGCTCGGGAGGTGAAATGAGATATCGCAGACTTTCCGAGCCATTGGTTCGAGTCGACGGCGAACTGCGACCTGCGACCTGGGATGAGGCCTTGGACCGCGTTGCTAGCGGGCTGGCCCCATACTCCGGCAGCGAGTTTGGTTTGTTCAGCTGTTCGAAAGCAACGAACGAGACGAACTACCTTGCCCAGAAATTCACGCGGGTAGTGATGGGTTCGCACAACGTCGACAGTTGCAACCGCACCTGACACGCTCCTTCCGTCGTCGGTCTGGCGACAGTGCTTGGAGCAGGAGGCGGGACCTCCTCATATGAAGAGATCGAGACCACGGATCTGATCATCCTGTGGGGTTCGAACGCGCGGGAGGCGCATCCGATCTTCTTCCATCACCTTCTCAAGGGTGTTCGCAACGGGGCCAAGATGTATGCCGTTGATCCCAGGCGCACGACCTCTGCTCAGTTTGCCGATGTCTGGCTGGGTATTGACGTCGGGTCCGATATCGCCCTCGCCAACGCCATGGGGCGAGAGATCATCAAGGCGGGTTTGGTCAACCAGCCGTTCATCGATCACTCGACGAGCGGTCTTGACGAGTATGCCGCAGCGGTCGAGCCCTGGACGCTCGAAAGGGCCGAGGCGACAACTGGTGTTCCTGCCGAGGTCATCCGGCAACTCGCTCACGACTATGCGAAGGCTGAGTCCGCTCAGCTGTGTTGGACGCTTGGAATCACCGAACACCACAACGCAACCGACAACGTCTTCTCGCTCATCAACCTGGCTCTACTCACCGGTCATGTCGGTCGGTATGGCTCGGGTTTGGTGCCGATCCGTGGCCAGAACAACGTCCAGGGCGGTGCCGATGTCGGTGGTCTTCCCAATAAGCTGCCCGGCTATCAAAACGTCGACGACCCGGACGACCTCGCCAAGTTCAATGTTGCATGGAATACAGACATGCCGGGCGAGAGCGGGTGGCACCTCTCGCTCATGTTTGATGCGATGGAACGCGGCGACCTCAAGGCGCTCTACGTGCTCGGCGAGAACCCGGCGCAGTCTGAGGCGGATAGTGGCCGGGCGATTGGGTTGCTAGAGAGTCTCGACTTCATGGTGGTGCAGGACATGTTCCTGACCCGTACCGCACAGATGGCTGATGTGGTGCTGCCGGCGGCAGCCGGATGGGCCGAAAGCGACGGGACCGTCACGTCGTCCGAACGCCGGACACAGCTGGTGCGCAAGGCCCTCGACCCCCCAGGACAAGCAAAGGACGATATCGAGATCGTGCCGTTGGTTGCTCAGAGGATGGGCCATGACTGGCCGATTCGTCCTGCTCAAGAGGTATGGGATGAGATCCGCAGTCTTTCCCCGATGCATGCCGGTATGTCGTATGAGAGGCTGGAAGAGCTGGGCGGAATCCAATGGCCGTGCCCGGCTGAGGATCACCCGGGAACGAAGTTTCTGCACGAGTGGCTTTGGGAAGACCCGATGCCGCGGGGGCCGGCACGCTTTACTCCGACCGAGTTTGCGCCACCGCTGGACAAGCTCACCGAGGAGTACCCGATGCGGCTGACCACCGGTCGCCGTCTTGATTCGTACAACACCGGGGTGCAGAGCGGCGGCTACAAGTCACCAAAGCGGCGGGGAGGCAGTATCGAGCTCGCCCCGGAAGACGGCGAGTCATATGAGCTGGCTGAGGGCGATGTGGTCAAGATCACGTCACGCCGGGGGAGCATCGAGGCCCCGGTGCACTTCCATCGGAGCCTACGACCCGGGCTGGCTTTCATGACTTTGCACTTCCCGGACGAGACGGACGTAAACCTGCTAACTAACGACTTCTGGGACCCGAAATCGGGTACCGCTGAGTTCAAGGCGACCGCGGTACGGATCGAGAAGGTCGGCTAGCTGCGGCCCCGTTGCGCTGCGCAGATTGCGGCTACGTGCGGAGAGAGGACGGGCGCCTCATCAGCCACACGGGAAGGCCCAGACCTGCGGCGGTGACCTGCTCGATCACCTCGAATCCGAGGCGCCGGTAGAAGTTGAGGTTGCCTTCGGTCTCCGTTTCCAAGTAGACCGGACTGTTGTCATGATCTGCTCTACGTATGCCGGATCGCACGAGTGCCGACCCAACCCCTGCACCCTGATGCTCCGGGTGGACGCCAATGGCCGACAGGTACCAGTGTGGTTCTGGCATCAGGGCCTTCTTGCGATCTTCCAGCTGACCAAGCACGGCCATCATTCGCTTCCGGTCTGGCGCGGGCATGCGCAGGGCGAGACGTGGCAATGCAAATCCGGACTTCACCATCGCCCAGAATCCGAAGTCCTTCCCCGGGGGCAGCCACAGGGCTACGGCATCGACGCCGGGAGTCGTCTCTGCTGGAGCTCCCGCTGCGACAGTCGTCTTGGCAAGCGCGGTGAACATGGAAATGAGCAAGTCAGGCCGCTTGTCTGGGTCAGTAAACGTTGCCGCCCACAAAGGATCGTCATGGAACGCCTGGCCCAGCACTGCGCCAGCACGAGCGCACTCCTTCGGAGGCAAGAGCATCAGCACGTGGTTTGTGGGTTCGGCCACGTGTCCACATTAGATGGCCTATCGGTTGCACTATTCCTCCACCTTGACTCCGGCGTCGAGATCCCTTTGTCCAATGTGATCGAGGTGAGCACTTCCGCAGCCGAGACCGAATAGACGAACTGCAGTTTGGGGCGTGTCGCACGACGGGCGAGGCGCCCCTTTCTGCGTTCTGAGAAGGATTTCTCCGAAATGATCGAGATCTGTCATTAACCCAGACACCGACCTCCCGACAGTAATAAGCGTACGGAACAGAACTAGTCCAAACGGAATTTGGGCAGATGAGCGCAAGGAGGTGCAATTCTATGATTCCAGTGACCCCCATCGCGGGCCGCACGGTGCTTCTCAATGCGAACCTCATCGAGGCAATTGAAGAGACACCCGACACAGTGATCGTCCTCGCCGGCGGTCGTCGCATGGTCGTCGTGGACGTGCCCGACCACTTGGTCGCTCGCATCGAACGAATCCGGGCTTCAGTATTCGCAGCAGCGCACAACCGCCGTCCCCGTGGTCGCGGCAAGCTGTATGCCATTGAGGCTGGGGAGGAGTAGACCGTGACCACCTACCTGGCATCATCATTGCGATCGTCAGCATTGTTGTTGCCATCGTCATGGATGGGAACTCGTTCGGTGCGTTGATCGGACCCTCGTCACTTCTCCTTGTCGTCCTTGGAAGCGTTGGCGCGTCATTGAATGGCTATCAGATGGCCGACGTCAAGAATGTCCCCAAGGGAATCATCTCGCCATGAGCGGCAGGGAACCAGATTCCGGTGAAGCCATCGACCGCCTTATGAAGTTCGCTGAAATCGCAAGGAAAGAGGGTGTTCTCGCCCTCAAGGAGCAGCTCGAAGACCTCGACGATGCGTTCATGAAGGTCGGTCTCCAATAGATCGTTGACGGTGACGTCGTCCGCGTAGTGGCGGAGATGCCCAGCGGCGCGATTCGGACGACGAAAAGGCTGCCGGCGGTCTAGGAGGCCCCATTACTTGGGGCCGGGGGTCGTGACGCTCCCACCAAACGGTGGTACGGAGGGAATGTCACTCGCCCCGACTTCCAACCGTGTTGCTGCAGGTGGGCCACCGTGTTGCACCGCATCTGGCCGGGGCCACATTTGGTACTGCGCGGGCCTGTCATCCGACCAGGGTTGCCGTATGCGGGGGTGGGCGGAATCGTGAGAGTGCAGGGCACAGATTGCTCGCCGACGATGCGGTCGAGCTGTGATTCCGATTGCCGCTGGCAATGAGGACGATGACGGCCTGTCAACACAACGGGTCCAATCAGAAAGTACCTCCTTGTACCTCGTATCCCGCGTCCATGCGGGGGGACCCCCACCCTGTCGACCGGTCGCGGCGCCGTCTTAGCAACAAGATGCAGATGGGGACCTTTTCCACCCCTTGATGAGGGTCACTTTCGGCCGACAGGAACGACAACGACAACTGGAGATGACGCGTGCAGAGCGTGACATCATGAGCACCTCAATCAAACTCTTGCTAAATGAGCGCTATATCGCTCTAGTAGGGGTGCTCAACCGCGAGTTGATCCTCTTGGACCGTCTGGTATTCAAGTTGTCAGAAGCCGAGATGCTGACTCGTGCCGAGGAATCACGATTCCTGGGGAAGATCTTTGATGAGGTCGACGGAGTCCGTGAGGATCTCGGCGCTCTCGAGGTCGCGAGATCGATGTTGGTCGGCGATATCACCGCAGCCCTCGGCCTTGCCAACGATACCTTGACCCTCTCCCAGCTGATTGCGTACGCCCCTGACCTGGCCGTTGATCCACTCGAGGGTCTGATGAGACGTCTCGTCGACGCGACCGAAGAGATACACACGCTCCGAGAACAGGGTTCGCGAGCGGTCATAGAGAAACTCGACCAGATCGACCGGGCCATGGACCGAGTCCAGCCGGCGGTGTTTGGTCAGGACGGCTACAACAGCAACGGCTTCATGGCGACACCGGCGATGTCCGGGTCACGTTTCGACTACAGCGCGTAGCACGGCGTTACGTCTCGCCGGATGTGCGTGGATGGCTCTGCACCGCTTTGCGGATCTCGTCGACGTTGTCAATTGCAGCCAGGTTCTCCTGCCGAACCTGTTCGTAGATCTCTTTGCGGTAGACATCAACGCTCCGTGGAGCGTCAACCCCGACTCTGACCTGCCCACCCTTGATCTCGATGATCGTGACGACGATGTTGTCGCCGATGACAATGGATTCGCCCGGCCTACGTGTAAGTACGAGCATCAGGTCACCGGCAATTCTATGAGGGTGCGGGTTGTGTAGTCGGTGCCCGTGAGCACCAGCTGACGGCCGACCTTTGTCTTTGCGTTCACTACAAACGGCCCGAGAAGGTTGAGGAACATCTGTCTTGTCTCGGAGTCGATTGACACCGGGACAAAGAGGACCGCGTCATCGGCGGTTTCGAGCCCTAGTTCGGCCTGCTCGATGTCAGACAGTGTCGGTGCGTAGTCGGGGAAAAACATCCAGGGAACACAAACAATCATTGAAACGTCGACGTTATCGAGGCTTTGTAGCTGCTGGAACGCCCCGTCCTCGCGCAGCTCGACAATGACAAAGTGCTCAAGCTCGGGCAGCCCCGGCAGCCGGTCGGGGAAGTGCAGCGTTTTCTCGAGCAACGCAGTGTGCTCTGCCTGATCCAAAGAGTTTCTCCTGTTATCCGCTGGACAGGTTAACGCGCGGGACCACATTCTGGTTCTCCTACGGAATTCCCGGTGTGCTACCTAGCCAAGGAAGTCGAGAAGCGAGGTCTGTGACGATTGAGCGAAGGCGGCTAGCGAAGCCTCGTATGCGGTCTGCTGGAGCTCTAGATCCATGACCGCTTCGGCGATGTCGACGTCTTCGAGCGAAGGAAGCTGTTCGGTGATGGTCAGGACATCGTCGGCCGAGCGTGCAATGGCCGTCTCGATCTGGTTGGTCCTAGCGCCAATGACACCCAATCCACCAAGGGTGAAGCCCAGGGTTCCCTGGATCCCGTCGAGGGTGACTGTGGCGAGTCTGCGGTTCTCCCGCGTGAGAATCTCGATCTCACCAACGAGTTCCATGAAGACCATGCAGTGATCCTCGAACGTCGGTCGCAGCGACTCTGGGGCGTTCTCCACCAGGAATTCGAGACCGACGCTTCGGGGTGGGACATTCCACTCTTGGGCAACAGCACCGACCACGTCGCCGCGCTGGTCCTCAGCGCGGCGGATCTCCGCCATGACCGCGTCGACCTCGGCAATAGCCGGCCCGACGAAGCGGCGATCGTCGGCGATGAGCACCAAATTGGCCGAGACCAGTTTGAAAAGCAGGTATTCCAGCAGTCGCCGTTCGTACCAGAGGGTATCGGCGAGTTGTGCCATACGGGCGTTGCCGCTAGATGTAACCATTGCGATACCCAGTCGGCGGAGCGCGGGAGAGGTTAAGGGCGATCCGGCACTTTCCTGGCTAGCGGACTTGGCGGATTCTGGTGTGATTCTGGGCAGATTTGACCCGACTTCTGCTCAAGTGACGAGCCGGGGATGCCGAAAAATGGAGGACTAGCGGCCTCAGCCGGGTCGTGCACCCTTTGCCCATGAACCGGGGAAGTTATGAATACAGGTGGTGACATCATCCAAGGGGACGATGCTGCGGCGCGTGTCGCACAACTTGAAGAGCGTCTCGCCGAGGCTGAAGTCGACAACGGTGTACTGCGTCTCCAGCTGGACATGTTGACAGCGACTGACATTGTTACCGGTCTTCCGAATAGCAACGGAATCGCCTCCCAGCTCCAGAAAGCTGCGGCCCGCTATTCACGATCGGGCGAAGCTTTCGGGCTGATGCACGTTGGTTTCCCCGTATTTGAGCGTATAGCCGAGGACCGGGGACGTCGCGCCCTCGAAGAGGCAATGCGACACGCCGGTGCCCTTGTAGGTGCCGCTGTCCGTCAGCTCGACACCGTTGGCCGTATTGATGAGGCCGGTCTGGTCTGTGTCATGCCGATGATGTCTGACGATGGTGTCTCCCCGATTGTAAGAAGGATCGAGAAAGTTCTGGACTCCACACCCATCGAGTTCGACGACGGCGAAGAACTCTACCTTGTCCCTGCCTTCACAATCGTGGTGTGCAGCACGGCCGCCCGTGTCGATCCTCCGATGGTTATGAATCGGCTGATCGAGGCAAGAGCCGACGCCGTTCCAGGGACGCCGGTCATCCGGCAGGCCAGCTCCTCGTAATACCCCTTCGCCTCACTATTTGCGACGGGCCTTTCCTCAACCGCGGTTGCGATTCGCCGACGGTGTCCCCAAGCGATAGTTGCGCAAAGTGCGCAACATCAGTGGTGACCGGCGCGGTTTCGTCAATCCACCAGTCTTAAGCCGCGTCTGGCGTCCACCAGCGCCGTATACGGCGCTGAGCGACGCCAGACGCCTTTGGGCTCGGCACTTCTGATCACAATTCGGGGTCGGGGTACGCAATATCCATGAACCATTGTTACAGAAAGGTGACACCGCAGACGCGTGGCGACGACCTTTGGGAGGGAGAAGGTCGTCGCCGTTTTGGGGAGAGTTTGTCAGCCGTTGAGAATAAGAGCGAGGTCGGGTTCGTCGTCGGCCGCATCGAGGCGGTTGCGCCAGTTGGTCTCAGTGGAGAGTTGGGCAACGTAGGCAGCCCGGGCTCGCTTGCCTGCGGCAGCATCGCTGACGTCGGGTGCACCTTCGTAGAGCGTCCCGAACCATGCCCGCAGGGAGGTGAGGGCCTCGGAACGGATCTGTGAAACCCGTGCCTGCGTCACGCCAAGGTCCTTCGCAATGTCTTGCAACATTTCACCGTTGAAGTAGTAGCGCTGGATGACCTCGCCGTGGGTGTCGGGAAGACCGACAACTGCGCTGCGAAGGGTGCCCAGCATCTCACGCTGTTCCAGGGCGGCTTCGGGCTGAGTGGTTGGATCATGGTCAACAATCGTGTCTCGCAGCGAAACGGTGTCGTCGGGGCGCTGATGATCCAAGTACAGAAGCATCGACGCGGCCGACTGAGCCTGAGTCTTATCGAGCTCTTCGACTGTGACGCCAAGAGCCTTGGCCAAGGTAGCCCGATCGGGCTCACGGCCCGTTTCGTCACGGAGGCCTGTTGACGTCTCGTCGATCTCGCGGTAGCGGCGGCGTACGGATCGAGAAGCCCAGTCGCGGGTTCTCGTCGAGTCGATGATCGCACCGCGGATTCGAATAGCGGCATAGCGCTCAAAGGGGATGCCGGAGTCGGGGTTAAACCGTCTTGCTGCCTCAACGAGTCCGAGGGCACCTGCGTTCCAAAGTTCCTCGCGGTCTACGTGACGTGGATATCGAGCCGAAACCTTCGCAACTGTGCGTCCAATTAGGTCGAGATGATCACGAACCAGGTCGTTCGTGTCCTGCCCCAAATCACTTGTGCTCATTCTGGCCTCCAAGATCGTCCCACCCGGACGATTCCGTTACAGGAAAGATCGGAAAAATGCTGACTAGCCTTGATGACCATTCCAGAAATAGTCACTATGAGTGGTCTTATGGATTGTCTCCTCGCGCCGACAGTGGTCGGCGAAGCGTTGACATGGATGTTGACGATGTATGTAACGCACGTCCTACAAGGAGGTACTCACAGTGCGTATTAACCAGAATATTGCGGCATATAACTCGTACCGCAATCTTTCCGCGACCAATACCCAGTTGGGTAAGTCGCTCGAGAAACTGTCTTCGGGTTTCAGGGTCAACCGGGCAACTGATGATGCTGCTGGTTTGGCCAAGTCGGAGTCTTTGCGTGCTGAGATCAGTGGATCTCGTCAGGCAATCCGGAATGCTCAAGATGGTGTGAGTTTTGTGCAGACTGCTGAAGGTGCTCTCAATGAGGTGCACTCGATTTTGCAGCGGATGCGTGAGCTGGCTGTTGATGCGGCTAACACCGCAACCACAGACGGTGTCGCCTAGCAAGCCGAGGTCACAGAACTCGTTGCCGAGCTGACGGCTATTGGAACCAACAGCAGCTTCGCCGGTAAGCCCGTCTTCGCAGACTATCCGACGACGAACCTGACGTTCCACGTCGGATCATGGTCCAAGCGGGCACTGCAATGCTTGCTCAGGCCAACCAGGTCCCATCAAGCGTCCTTTCGCTCCTTCAGTAGGTAGGCAAACGACCGACAGGGAGGGGGCGACCCGCGTGGGCATCCCCTCCTACTAAGGCAACCGACAACGACTAGAAAGATTGGACAAGCCAACAGATGGCCATCCCCCTCTTCAACATGGGCGGCCTCGCTTCTGGCCTCGACACCGATGCAATTGTCAGCAGCATCATGGATGTCGAGAAGCTGCCGATCAATCAACTCCAATCCCGACGGGTTGATCACCAGATCGAGGACAAGGCATGGTCGACCGTCAACACCCGTTATTCGGCCATTCGCAGCGCACTCGACGCAATCGATACCCAATCCGAGTTGAACGGCTTTGGTCTGGCGTCGTCTTCGAGCACTGCCGTTGCCGCAACCGTCACCGGGACGGAGATGGCCAGCATGCAGACCCAGTCTTCATGGCTCTCCCCGCAGATTGCATCTCTGACCGGCGGGGGTGAGTGAACCATGAAGGACCGAGGAAACGGTCTATGACGAGTCTCGCTGTTTCATATCAGGCTGCCGGCGACGCCTACCAGAGCCAGTCGGTGGGGACCGCAGGCCCACTACAACTTGTGTTGATGCTTTACGATCGCGCACTAGCGGCAATCGCCCGCTCGGAGTGGGCACTGAAGAATTCTGAGCTCGGCTCAATCGAGCTGGCTCACAAGGAACTCACCAGAGCTCAAGACATCGTCACCGAGCTGATGTTGTCGCTCGATCACGACAAGGGCGGAGAGATCTCGACCTCTCTTGGTGCGATCTATGAGTTCTGTCTGGATCGACTGACGCAGGCCAACGTCAACAAAGATGCCACCGCCTTGCCGTTTGTCGCCAAGACCTTGACCGATCTGCGCGAGGCATGGGCCCACATCGCTGCGGAGTCAGGGGAGTAGCCATCGGACTTGAGCCGGTCTCCGAGCTGTTTTCCAGCATTGAGGATTCTCTCGCCGCAGGCGATTGGGATGGTCTGCGCGAGTCCGCCCCGGTTGAACCAGAGACGACTGCCGCCGACGAGCAGGAGCTGCGCAGACTGATCGCAGAGGCGGATCGGCTGCAGAGACTTATTGCTAGCTACATGGACCATATCCAGGCAGATATCGACTCCGCCTCCCACGTACGGCGGGCCACGACCGCCTACGTCCGGATCGAAGCAAGCATCTAAACGCAGGCGCAAAGCTGTGTCTGCTCCTCGCTAGTCACCCCACACTCGCTTTCTCTGCCGGGTATCTTGTGCCCTCACCGCGGGAAAGAGGGATCCCCATAGAGCTACACCTGATGCCGCACGCGGCCAACGCCGCTGAACGCACCGCTATCGACGGACTTCTCGGTCCGCCAACGTCCGGATGGGACGGTGGCGCCAGGACCGACCTCGACGGCCATGTGGCCTTTGGTGGACTCCACGCCGCGACTGCCGATCGTCATCTCCTCCTGCCCGCGTTGTGGGAGGTCCAGGATCAGATAGGCCATATCAGCAAAGGGGCAATGAACTACATCTGCGAGCGCCTGAGCGTGCCGCCAGCCGACGCTTATGGAGTGGCCTCGTTCTATTCGTTGCTTGCCACTGCCGACCGGCCGAGCCGGGTCGCCCATGTCTGTGATGACATTGCCTGTCGCAATTCAGGCGCAACTGAGATCCTGGATGAGTTGTCCGATCGTGTTGATGTCCACACCGGCCCCTGTCTTGGGCAGTGCGAAAGGGCCCCGGCGGTGTTCTTCCAATTGGCCGGCCAGAGCGATCAGGTGATTGCTCCGGCGACCGCGGAGTCGATCCGCGATGTGCTCGACCTCAATCGTCTGCCAGGGCCCACCCCTCTGGTGGGCTCGGTTCCCCAACTGGGAAGTGATGGCCATGAACTCACTGTCATGGCGAGGGTTGGCAAGGTCGACCCGATGAGTCTCGATAGCTACGTCGCCCATGATGGGTACACAGCCTTGAGTGCCGCCATGCAAATGGGCCCCCAAGCCGTGGTCGCCGAAGTGAAGAAGTCAAACCTCAGAGGTCGCGGTGGTGCCGCATTCCCGATGGGCATCAAATGGGAAGCCGTTGCGGCTGAGTCTGCCGAGGAGAAGTACCTGGTCTGCAATGCGGACGAATCGGAACCCGGGACCTTCAAGGACCGTGTACTGATCGAGGGCGATCCGTTTGCGATTGTGGAAGCAATGACAATCGCCGGTTATGCGATTGGCGCCGGACGGGGCTACTTCTACATCCGAGGCGAATATCCCGATGCGCAGAGCCGATTCGAGAACGCGGTGGAGACGGCTCGCAATGCCGGACTGCTCGGAGCTGATATCAACGGCTCCGGTTTTAGCTTTGATATCGAAGTGCGGCGCGGTGCGGGGGCCTATATCTGCGGCGAAGAAACTGCGCTGTTCAACTCAATCGAAGGCTTCCGCGGTGAGCCCAGGCAGAAGCCCCCGTTCCCTACTCAGGCCGGTTTGTTTGGAAAGCCGACCGTTATCAACAACGTCGAGACCCTGATCAACGTTCTTGCCATCGTCCGCGGCGGGGGAGAGACGTTCGCTGCGATTGGATCTGCGGAGTCGACGGGGACCAAGGTTTTCTGTCTATCCGGGCACGTGCGCAAGCCGGGTGTCTACGAGGTCGAATTTGGTGCGACGCTTGGCGACCTGTTGACCATGGCCGGCGGAGTTGACGGGGTTCTCAGAGCTGCACTGGTCGGGGGGGCGGCAGGCTCGTTCCTTCTGGAAGATCAGTTGGATCTGCCTCTTACCTTCGAGGCAACCCGCGCCGCAGGCGCCTCGCTGGGTTCCGGGGTCATCATGGCTTTCAATGCGGACACGGACTTTGTCGACTTAGTGCTGCGGATCGGTGCTTTCTTCAGAGATGAGTCATGTGGCCAATGTGTGCCGTGCCGGGTCGGCACAATGCGCCAGGAGGAGTCGTTGATTCGGCTTGCCGCCGGTAGCGACGATGAGGTTGACTTGCTTGCTGATGTTGCCCAGGTCATGAGCGACTCGTCGATTTGTGGCTTTGGCCACGCCGCATCGTGGGCGGTGCAGTCTGCCTTGCGCTCCGGGCTGATAGGAGGGGCATCATGACTGCAGTCCCGCTCGGAGAACCCCGCCGGCTGATCAACGTCACGATCGATGGTCGCAGCGTGAGCGCACCGGAAGGCTCGACCATTCTCGAGGCATGCCGACGACAGGGGATAGAGGTCCCGACACTTTGCTATCTCGAGAACCTCACCCCGGTCAACACCTGCCGGGTGTGCATGGTCGAGGTTGAAGGGTCCCGGACCCTGGTCCCATCATGCTCCCGAGAAATCAGCGAGGGTCTCGACGTCAGCACCGATAGCGAGCGGGTGGCCACCAGTCGCAAACTTGTGTTTGAGCTTCTGGTTTCGTCGGTTGATATGTCGCTGGTAGATGCCCCAACTCTGGGCTGGATGAATCACTACGGCGTCGATGGGGAGCGGTTCGGGGTGGAGGCAAAGACCGTTGACCAGCAAGTCAAGATCCAAGACGACCTGTATATCCGTGACTATGGCAAGTGCATGCTCTGCTACAAGTGTGTGGAGGCGTGCGGAGAAGACGCCCAGAACACTTTTGCGATCTCAGTGGCAGGGCGTGGTTTTGACTCCGGTATCTCCACGGAGTTCGATACCCCGCTTCCTGAGTCGGCGTGTGTCTACTGCGGTAACTGCGTGGCGGTATGCCCGACAGGCGCTTTGATGGTCAAGACCGAGTATGACATGCGCCTTGATGGCAGCTGGGACGAGTCCGCACAGTCGGTGACGACGACTATCTGTCCGTATTGTGGTGTGGGCTGCAATCTCGAGCTTCACGTCCAGGACAACGAGATCGTCAAAGTCACTTCACCAATAGATCACGACGTGACCAGCGGCCATCTATGCATCAAGGGTCGGTTTGGGTACCAGCACGTGCAGAATCGCTAGTTAAGGACTAGTAGCTCAACCATCGGGATTTTGGCCATCATCTCCATGCGCCCACGGTGAGTGCCGTCATGGGAGACGCCCATCAGGTCGGTGAGACGCTCTGCAGCGTTGGGATGGGCTTGTTCGTAGAAGGCGAATGTGGTCGCAGCCTCGGATTGGTCGAGGAACCTCTGCTCGACTTCGTGGCGGCTCGAGCCGACCCACAGCGCTGCGGCCGGATTCGATTTCAGATTGCGGTACCAATCCGCATTGGGCCCGGTGCCCGAACATAGGATGTATGAGTCACCATTGCGACGGACAACTTCCAGCGGTGTTTGCCGCAGCTTGCCGCTGCGGCGGCCTAGGTGCTCGAGCATGACGATGCGCTTGCCGAAAATGAAACCGAGCCGAGCTCGGAATAGCCAAACCGGTGCGTGGAGAATCCTCTTGAACAGTCCGGTTGGCTTCTGCTTGAAGTTGAACCGATCTCTCATACTCACAGCGTACCGAGTTAGGTTGACGACATGAGCAGGGTTCGCGTAAGTATTGACATCGCGGCTACCCCCGACATCGTCTGGGCCGACGTCGAAAGTCTCGAGTCACACGTCGAATGGATGGCTGATGCAGAGAGGATCGACTTCGATGGTGAGCAGCGCAGCGGAGTAGGAACCGTGATGCGGGTGCTGACGAAGGTAGGTCCACTGCGTACGGTGGACGTGATCAGAGTTACCACATGGGAGGTGGCTCGCTCCATCGGCGTAAGGCATGAAGGCCTGGTCACCGGTACCGGCGAATTCAGGCTGGAACCCATTTCCGGGGGTACCCGGTTCCTGTGGACCGAGGAGCTAGAGATGCCTTGGTACCTCGGGGGCGCTGTGGGTGCGGTGGCGGCTAAGCCCATTTTGACGGCGATCTGGCGACGCAATCTGAAACGGCTTGCGCTGCGGTTTGCGGGCGAACCCAGCGCACCGGTGTAGGGCTCCGCCTACGCAACTGGCGAATGCCGCGAGTCGTGAAGGCAACCTTGCCCAGAGTTTTGAGTTGCGCGCCGAGATCTGCGAGGGGCGTGGTGACCTGGTTGGCGCCCTTGCGGCCTACCGGCGGTTTCACGAGCTTGCTGCCAAGGCGGCCAAACATGCCAACTCTCTGCGCGCCAAGGCGATTCGGTCCCTGTTGGACACACATCAGGCCGAGCATTATCTGGCGCTGGCCCGCAACCAGGTCGAGCACCTCGAAGCATCAACAGAGGCACGTAAGACCATGGTCTCGACGATCGCTCATGAGCTGCGGAATCCGATTACCACGGTTCTTGGTCTCAGCTCAGAGGTGTACCGGACCTGGGCCGATCTTGAAGGTGATGAAGGCAGGGAACTCATCGCGATGATTCGAGACGAGGCCGAGGATCTGGCAACTATCGTCGAAGACTTGTTGGCTGTAGCCAGGATCGAGAGCGGCGGATTGAAGGTCGAGCCGGAGATGTGCGACCTGGGCCCCATTGTCGACACCGTTCTTGCTCGGTCGACCCCTGAGGGGAAGTCACTCACCGCCGTGGGTACGGCGGCAGCCTTTGTAAACCCCAGCCGATTCCGCCAGATAATGCGCAATCTTGTGACCAATGCCATCCGCTACGGCGGCGCACAGATCACGGTGTCGATCGCCGGCGATGAGCTGTTGACCACAGTCGAGGTACGTGACTCGTGGATAGGGATCCGGGTCGCCGATCGGAAAGTCATCTTCGAACCGTTCGAGCGCGGCGAAGGAGCGGAACACGGCACCCGGTCGATCGGGTTGGGGTTGGCCGTCACCCGTGATCTGGCCCAATTGATGGGTGGCGACATCACCTGCGACCACGATGGCTCTGAATCGGTCTTCCTGTTGACCTTGCCAGCCACCGGTTAGGTAACCGTCAACGTCGACCACCCGTTTCTCGTAGGCTCGTCGTCATGAGCAGATCCATCGACCGCCGCATTGTCAAGTACAGCCCGACCGGTCCGGCTGCCTACGACGACGTCGTCGTTGTCGAAGGTCCGGTGGAGTTTCGCCTCGCCGGTGTTCCTATTGCAGTGCTGATGCGGTCGCCAGGGGATGACGAGGCACTGGCTCGTGGGTTCGTGCTTAGCGAGGCGATCGTGCTTGGCCCCGACGAATTCGTCACCATCGAAGCGGTCGAGCCCGAAGTGGAGGACGATCGTTGGGAGATCATCTTGGCTGATGGGGTGACGGTCGACCCTGAGCAGTTCCGCAGGAATACCTACACCACCTCGTCGTGTGGCGTGTGTGGGAAGGCTTCTATCGATGCGGTCCGGATCGCGGCAAGGGTGGCCGCGGCGGGCCCAGAGCTGAGTTCCGCAACGGTCATGCGTCTCCCCGGGCTAATGCGTGAGGTGCAGGCTGAATTTGATCTCACCGGAGCTATCCATGCTGCTGCTGGGTTCAATCCAGATGGCGAGTTGTTGGGTGTTGCCGAGGACGTTGGTCGTCACAATGCCGTTGACAAGCTCATCGGGGAGTTGGCCCGTGACCGGTGGCCGCTCAGTGACGTGGTGATGATGGTTTCGGGTCGAATCAGTTTCGAGATCGTGCAGAAGGCCGCTGTGGTCGGTATCCCAGTCATTTGTGGTGTGTCTGCAGCGTCTTCGCTAGCCGCCGACCTCGGCGCAGAATTGGGAATGACCGTCATCGGATTCCTGAGCGAACATGGTTTCAATGTCTACTGCGGTGCCGACCGTCTTGTCAGTTGACCGTTACCATCGTGTCATGGCTATCGATATCGCCGGATTCATCACGTACGTAAAAGACCACGCCATCGAACATGGATTCCATGTCCACGATGAGCGTCACTTCATCGAGACGTTCTCACTGCGACAGTCATTCGAGGTTGACCTGCATCCGGAGTCGGCCTGTGACGGCCCATTGGATCTAAATCTTGCGTTCGACGTTGAACCACGTGTCCTGTTGCGTCTCGAGGACTGGGTCAAGGAGCACGAGGAAGAGATGACCGAGGCGGCCGACAATTTTGAACTGCCCATCTACTTCAATTGGGCTCTCCCCAAGATGAGTAGGCCACCCGACCTCGTTGTGCTGGCGGCGGAACTGGCCGGCATCGGTGGGCCCGGTCTCCCCATTGAAGTGTCTGGTGTGGAGTCGACAGGGGCGTTGTCGACAGGTGCCGACAGGAGACTCTCTCTGGTGGGAAGGGTCCAGCTGTCGTTGGTCGACGTGATGATGGGCCAGGAGCAATTGTGCGACATCCTCGATCGCTGTCGCGAGGTCAGCGAGTATCTGGTCACCGCGTCACAAGAATGGGCGGTGGAGTACCCACCGCCTCCCGCCGTTTAGGCGCCACTTAGGTCAGCGGGGAGGTAGCGGCGCCAAGTACAGGGCATGCTCGATGTCGTATGCAGCGCCGTTGAAGCCCACCGGGTAGGCCACGAGGCGATCCCCGGCAAGGAGCCGTCTTCTCTTGCCCAGTGAACCCGAACCAGGTCTCCACCGGCTCATCCAGGTCGGAGCGACCACGGATCAGATAGCGATCGTCGGCGACCCGCCAAAGAACTTGGTCCAGACGGTGGTGCGCGATGATGTGCACCATGAGAACACGGTCCGAGAGCACAGAGTCGACGACAGCGCTGGGGACGGTGCGGTGACCGGCATCGGATCTCTCAACGAGAAACCCCTCCACGCTGCTCTCAAGGAGTGGTATCGCCAAGAAGGCGATCAGGTGGAGGCCCCGCTTGACGGTTTTGTGGTGGATCTGGTTCGTGGTGACCTTCTAATCGAGATCCAAACACGGGGCTTCTCTGCAATGCGACGAAAGTTCGATCGGCTGTTGGATGCCCACACCATCCGGCTGGTGCATCCGGTGGCTGTGATGAAGTGGATCGTGAAGCTCGACGATGCCGGCCATGAGGTCAGCAGAAAGCGATCCCCAAAACGGGGTATTGCTGCTGATGTGTGTGGGGAGTTAGTTTCGTTTCCATCGCTGTTGAGCCATCCCAACTTTGAGCTGGAGGTTGCGCTTGTTGAAGAGGAAGAGATCAGAAGGCCCGATGCCAAGAAGGGTTGGCGGCGAGGTGGCTTCGTAATCGAAGAACGACGGCTGGTCGATGTTGTGGAGACCGTTGCCTTCGACTCACCGCAGGCGTTGCTGGGTCTGCTGCCAGACGGTCTGCCGGATCCTTTCACGACCGCCGACCTAGCTGACGGGCTAGGGCGATCCCGCCATCTCGGACGCGAAGTCGCGTACTGCCTGCGGGTGTCGGGAGCGGTGGCAACCGTCGGCAGGGACAAGCGAGGAATCCTGTACCGGCTGCCCGGACCCGGCCAGCAAGAATGAACTTGCGTACATGCCGCCGAGATGCCGGTGCGAGATACGCAAGAACCCTGTTGCTGGCCCCGATCGTGACCGCTCAGACGTCGTAGGTGATTGTCAGCTTGTTTGACACAGGATGGGCCTGACAGGTGAGGATGTAGCCACGGGCGAGGTCCTCATCGGCGAGGGCAAAGTTGAGGTCCATCTTGGCTTCCCCCTCGACAACCTCGGCCTTGCAGGTCGTGCACATGCCACCCCGGCAGCTGAATGGGGTGTCACGACGCTCCTCAAGCGCGTAGGCCAGGATCGCTGGTCCGTCGGGGTCGACAAGCACCGTGGTGGTGCGTCCATCGAGGCTGAACGTGACTTCGGCCATGCCGGCTTTGTCCACCAGCGGGGCCGGTGGGGGAGCAGGGGTTGGTTCTGCGAAGAACAGCTCGTCATTGATGGCGTCGGCAGCTACACCACCAGCGACCAGGGCAGCTCGTGCTGACTCAACCATCTCGTAGGGGCCGCACAGATACCAACTATCGACCGAGGCGATATCGACCACCGTATCGAACAGGGCCACCAGCCGATCCTGATCGAGACGACCTGACAGCGCGGGGATAATTTGAGCTTCGCGAGACAGCACGTGGACCAAATGAAGACGGGCCGGGTAGCGGTCTTTGAGTCCTTCGAGTTCTTCAAGAAACATGATCGAGGCTGAGGAACGGTTCCCAAACACCAGAGTGAAGCGACTGCTCGGTTCGGCGGCCAGCACCGTTGCGATCATCGAGATAACCGGAGTGATGCCGCTACCGGCAGCGACGGCACCGTAGTGGTTGGTGGCGGTGGGATCCGGGGCAATTGTGAATTCACCATGGGGCGGAGTGACGTCGAGTTGCTCTCCAATCTTGAGCCGCGTTGTCGCATAGGTCGAGAAGGTCCCGCCCTCAAGGCGCTTGACTCCGATGCGGAGTTGGTCGGTGGTCGCATCGGCACAGATCGAATAGGTGCGGCGCACGTCTTGACCGTCGATATCCGCACGGACGGCAATGTGCTGGCCGGGGACGTAGCGGTACAACCCGGCGAGCGAGTCGGGCACGTCGAACGTGATTGCCACGGCATCGTCGGTGAGAGCTTCGACGTTGCTGATCGTCAGCGGGTGATACTCAACAGCTTGGGTATCGGTAGTCACCTTGGTCCTCAGATCTCTTTGAAATGGTCGAAAGGCTCTCCGCAGCTAGTGCAGACCCGTAGTGCTTTGCACGAAGTCGCCCCGAACTCGGAGACAAGCCGGCTGGTGTCGGCCGAGCAACGCGGGCACAGGATTGGTGCTGCGATGTCATTGCGGGGAGCGGCTATCCCATACGCGGCCAGCTTGTCCTTGGCTGCATCTGTCATCCAGTCGGTTGTCCACGCGGGTTGGAACGTCGTGACCACCCGCACCTGAGCCTTACCGTTTTCATGGAGCACCCTCTCGATCTCGGAGCGAAGATGATCCATGGCGGGACAACCCGAATAGGTGGGCGTGATGGTGACGACCACCTCACCGTCAGCTGATTCGTGAACATCCCGCAGGATCCCCAGATCGGCAATAGTCAGCACCGGAATCTCCGGGTCGACGACCTCTGCGAGAAGTTGGCGAAGATCGCTAGTCATGGTGGTCACCATTGCTGTGCGGGGTAGGTGCGTTGCATCCACTGCATCTCTCCAAGGAGATGGCCGAGGTGTTCGGTGTGGAAGCCGTCCCGACCGCCGCTGCGTTGGTAGTCGTCCTCGCTTGGGCGAAGTGTGGCCCGCTGCAGCGCGTCATTGACCTGTTGATCCCAGGCATCACGGAGTTGGCTGGGATCGATGCCGATATCGGCTGTGGCCATGTCTGCGTCGAGATCGTCGGATTCGAACATCTCGCCAACGTATCGCCATAGCGCGTCGATAGCGGCCTGGGTGCGGGAATGGCTTTCGGCCGTCCCATCACCAAGCCTGATGATCCAGCTGATTGAGTGACGCAAGTGGTAGTCGGCCTCTTTTGCAGCCTTGGCGGCGATCCCGGCCAGAGTCTGGTCCACCGACCCGGCAAGTGCCCGCCACAAGACCACCTGATAGGCATCGAAAAAGAACTGCCGAGTGACAATGTGGGCGAAGTCCTCGTTGGGTTGCTCCACCAAGAGCAAGTTGACATACTCACGCTCGTTACGGAGGAAAGCCAGGTCGTCGCTGGTCTTGGTGCCCCCGTTCAGCGATGCCGCATGCTCAAAGAGGTGCATTGCAACGCCGAGATGATCGAGGGCGATATTGGCGACCGCGAGATCTTCCTCGAGCTCCGGGGCATATGAGATGTACTCCGAGAGACGCTGCGACAAAATGAGGTTGTCGTCTGCATGACGAAGCAGATAGCGGTGTTGGGGATTGCTCACATGTACCCCACTTCTTTGGGGATCTCGTAGTACGTCGGGTAGCGGTAGTCCTTGTCGGCGAATGGTTCGAACAGTGCTTTGGCCTGGTCGGGATCGGTCGCAACCACCGAGCTGGCCGGTACCACCCAGACGCTGACGCCGTCGTCCCGTGTGACGTAGACACGCCGTGCTTTGGCAATAGCGTCGTAGGGTCCGGTGGCTGCCATCGAGCCGGCATGAACATGGGTAAGGCCACGACGATGTCTGACAAAGACCTCCCATAAACCGGAAGGACCAGGTGTGATATCCCGCGGCATTTCTTTCGGTGCGTCTGACTCCCATCGAGTCACCTGGTCAGCTGGTGTCACCCAGAGGCTTACCCCCTCGACGCGACGCAGGTAGGTATCGCGTGCATTGAGTAGCGCAGTCTCGGCGTCGGGTGCATGCACTGACTCTGAATGAACATGGGCAAGGCCACCGTTCTGGCGAACGAACGCTTCCCAGCGGGGCCATCCGCCTTCGGGCAAGGAACCAAACTGGATCTCGTCGTCACCTGCCATATGGGGAACTTCGTAACTCATGCCGTCTTCCTAGCGTTCTGCTTGGCCGCATATGCAACGGCGGCCTCGCGAACCCACGCACCTTCGTCCCAGGCTTTGTTCTTGTGGTCCATTCGCTCCCGATTGCAGGGACCATTCCCAGTGACGACATCCCAGAACTCATCCCAGTTGATGGCGCCAAAGTCGTAGTGTCCCCGCTCCTCGTTCCAGCGCAGGTCGGGGTCGGGGATGGTGATACCGGCGAACTCCGCTTGGGGGACGGTGGCATCGACAAACTTCTGGCGGAGGTCGTCGTTGCTGATCCGCTTGATCTTCCACGCCATCGATTGCTGCGTGTGTGGCGAGTCGGCGTCAGGTGGTCCAAACATCATCAGGGCGGGCCACCAGAAGCGGTTCATCGAGTCTTGGGCCATTTGTCTTTGCTCGTCAGAGCCTCGCATCAGGGTAAGGATCGACTCGTAGCCCTGACGTTGATGAAAGCTCTCCTCACGGCAGATGCGGTGCATGGCCCTTGCGTACGGGCCATAGGAGGTCCGAGTGAGCATGACCTGATTGGTGATGGCGGCTCCGTCGACAAGCCACCCGATGGTGCCCATGTCTGCCCAGCTGAGAGTGGGGTAGTTGAAGATCGATGAGTACTTCTGTTTGCCCTGGTGGAGCAGATCGACCAATTCGTGACGGGAGACGCCGAGAGTTTCGGCCGCTGAGTACAGGTACAACCCGTGACCGGCTTCATCTTGGACCTTGGCGATCAGGATTGCCTTGCGCTTCAAGCTGGGCGCCCTGGTTATCCAGTTGCCTTCGGGCTGCATGCCGATGACTTCGGAATGGGCATGCTGGGCGATCTGGCGGATCAGTGTCTTGCGGTACCCATCGGGCATCCAATCGCCCGGTTCCACCTTGTCGTCAGCCGCGATGATCGCGTCGAACCGGCTCTCATCGGTCATAGCTCTCCCTCTGTGACAGGCCGGAATACTAGGCAAACGAACGTTCGTTTGTCACGAGGTTTCTTATGGAGGACAAGAAGGCTGCCCATTTGTTCTGCAATGCAGAACTAGTTGCCGGGTTGAGAAAAGTGCATGTAGTCGGCTGTTTGCCACGCCCCGCCCCAGCTCCAGCCAAGGTCGGTGAACACGGTGATCGCGGCGTCACCGAGGTTGATCATCCCCGGCACAGCAACATCACGGTTGCCGTACTGCGTACCTTCGAGCGGAAGGAAGTTACCTTCGCGGGCCCACGGGTTCAGCAACGGGTTGATGTCGACAGCGAGACCAAATGCATGGTTCGACCACCGTTCGGTCCCGTCGACATACCTGCAGTTGAAGCCTGAGGTGACGTTGGCGCGCATCGCCGCCTTGTCATCACCGTCGTACTCATCAACCAGAGCTATTCGCTCGATCGGGAACCCGATCTCAAATAGTCCTGCGAAGGCGGCGACCACGTCGTCGACCACCTTTGTATTGATGACCAGCGGTCCGGTTCGTGCGTTGCCGTCAAGATTCCAGTACGTGAGGGTAAGCAGCGATAGGTCGTCGAAGTGCAACGGGCAATCCTCGTTCCACGAGGCCCACACCGTCTCGGCAGTTACGGGGCTGACCGTGTAGGCGAAGGTCGGTGGCGCCGGAGTAGTGGTCGTCGTTGGCAGCGGAGGAGTGGTGGTGGGTGGTGGGTTAGGGACGATCGTGGTTGCGGGACCACCACCGGCTGCTTGAGGTTGCGTCGTTGTGGTGGTCGCGCTGACAGCAGCGGCAGTGACAGGTGGCAGTGAGGTCAGCTCCGGCGGAGCATCTGAAGCAGCGCTAGTGCCGCAGCCAGTCACGGCTATTGCCAGAGACACAGTTGCGACCAGAGAGTGGCTCTTCTTCATGGCAAACAAGGTAGTGCAAGCACCGCTATACGAAGTCAGCTGATGCTCAGGAACAGGCTGAGTGCCTCGTTGACCTCAGCTGGCTTTTCGAGCGGCAACATGTGCCCAACACCTTCGATCACCACGATGCGAGCGTCAGCGAGAGCCGCCGCAAGGGGTTGGGCTGCCGTTGGCTTCGTCATGATGTCGTGCTCGCCGAGGAGTAACAGGGCCGGGCAGCGAACCTTCTCGGCCATGGCGAGGGCATCCTGATAGGTGTCGCAGGCGCGAAAGTCGTTGCCCATCACCCCCGATTCGGCTGCCGCCACAAAAGCATCGGACATCTGTTGCACCCACTTCTTCGGCCTGCCGTATCCGCCGTCGCGCGGCAGGCTCCACTTAATGACCATTGCCGCAGCCGCAGGGTCCTTTGCCGTGGCTGCGGCGAGCAGATCACGATGGACCGGCATCGTTGCCGCGGTCGCCATCAATACCAGTCTTGCCACTATGTCCGGATTGCGTGCCGCCGTCTCCAAAACGACCAGGGAGCCCATTGAGTGACCGACGAGAGTCACCGGTTCCGGCCCGAGTCTGCGCACGGTCTCACCCAGCCATGTGGCGTATTCACCCACGTTTTCATATGACGGGTCTGTCGAATCGCCATGGCCAGGCAGGTTGACTGCGATGGCACCCTCCAAGAAGCTGGTTTGGTACTGCCACGAGGTGCTGTTCATACCGGCGCCATGAACAAAGACGATTGCGCTCATGGGTCAATCATAGGGGTTGGTTGGCAATCGTCCCTTGGGATGACAACACAATCCATCGTGTGGCCGACGCCAAAAACGGCGTTTCCGCGTAGATTTCCTATTGACTCTCACCCAGGGTGAGGGCATAGGGTCGAATAACGACCGATCATCAAGAAGATTCTGAGGGGAGCCTCAAGTATGACGACCATGCAAGCTATTACCGGGACGATTGCGGCAAGGATCGACGCCGGATCCAAGATTTATGGAGAGGGCGACACTGAAGTCAGGGCGCTCGACAATGTCACCGTTGAATTCGAAGCGGGTCGCTACACCGCAATCATGGGACCTTCGGGCAGTGGCAAGTCGACGCTTCTGCACTGCACTGCCGGTCTTGACGAGCTGACGGAAGGCAACGTCTACATCGGCGATGTCGAACTCGGCTCCCTCAAGGACAAAGACCTGACGTTGCTGCGGCGCGAGAAGGTTGGTTTTGTATTCCAATCCTTCAACCTCATTCCAACGCTCAATGCGAAGGAAAACGTCCTCCTGCCATTGCTGATTGCTGGAGCTGATCACGATGAAGCGTGGTTTGAGCAGGTGATCGGGATTCTTGGTCTCGGCGATCGTCTTAGCCATCGCCCCTCGGAACTGTCCGGTGGACAGCAGCAACGGGTGGCAGCCGCCCGCGCTCTGGTGTCCCGTCCAGACATCATCTTTGCCGATGAGCCAAGCGGGAACCTGGATTCGAAGTCTGCGGCAGAGCTTCTCGATTTCATGAGGCGCGCCGTGAAGGAGTTTGGCCAGACGATCGTCATGGTCACCCACGACCCGGTGGCGGCTTCGTATGCCGATCGTGTCGTGTTTCTCGAAGACGGCAAGATCGTCGATGAGTTGCAGGACCCCACCACTGACAGTGTCATTGATTTTATGCGGCAGTTCGGGGCGTAGATCATGATCCGCACTGCACTAAAAACGGTGTTTGCGCACAAGCTGCGCCTGGCGCTTACGGCGCTTTCGGTGATGATGGGCGTTGCCTTCATCGCCGGCACCTTCATTTTTACAGACACAATCGACGACACGTTCGGTCAACTGTTCGACGATATCTACGAGGGTCAGGACATCATCGTTCAGGCCACCACCGAATTTGACGTTGGTTTCAGTGGCCCGCCGCCGATCGATGTTGGCGTGCTGGATACCGTGCTCGCCGTCCCCGGGGTTGAGGTAGCCGAAGGTGGCGTGAGCAGCCTCGCTGTCATCTACGACAAAGATGGAGAAGGCATAGTTCCCACTGGTCCGCCAACACTTGGTGGTTCCATTACAGAGGATCTCCGGCTGGCCGGCAATGCCCAGATCCGCGAGGGCCGGGTTCCTGAGGCTGCGGATGAAGTGGCGATCGATGCGGCAACCGCAGAGTCCAATGAGTTGGCGATAGGTGATGTCGTCAGGATTCAGACGTCCATTGAGGTGGGCGACTACGAGATCGTAGGAATCATTGGTTTTGGTGAATCCGACAACCTTGCCGGTGCGACCTTTGCCGGATTCGAGTTGGAGACTGCGCAGCGGATTATGGATCTGGAAGGCGTCTTCAGCGGGATCACTGTGATCGTTGAAGAGGGCGCCAATGTGGACGTAGTGCGCAACAGCATCGCCGTCGCACTCCCAGAAGGTGTTGAAGCGGTTTCCGCTGCAGACGAAGCGGCGCAGCAATCCGAAGCGCTGTCTGAAAGCCTTGGCTTTCTGCAGAACGCCCTGCTGATATTTGCACTGGTTGCGGTATTCGTGGCCACATTCATCATCCAGAACACGTTCCGCATCATCGTCAGGCAGCGCCAGAAAGAGCTGGCTCTGATGAGAGCTGTCGGTGCCACCGGCAGTCAGGTTGTGTGGATGGTTGTTATCGAAGCTGTGGTGGTTGGCGTGTTTGCGTCGATCCTTGGTTTGGCATTCGGGTTCGTCATTGCCCAGTTGCTGACCGCCGGTATGGCCGCAGTCGGGTTCGACTTGCCCTCCACGTCGGCCACGCTTGCCCCCAGGACGATCATCGTGGGGCTAACGGTTGGCATCGTGGTCACTATTGCATCGGCAGTGCTGCCGGCAATTCGGGCATCGCGGATCCCGCCGGTTGCTGCGCTGCAAGACGTTGACATCACGCTCCGTATGTCGGATCGCAGGCGCACCATCATCGGCGTCGCCCTCCTGGTATTCGGGATGGGTGGGATTCTGAACGGGCTGTTCGGTGATGTTCTGGACTTTGGTCCGCTTGATGAGCTGACTGCGATCGGGGTTGGGGCGATTTTCGTCTTCCTCGCCGTGAGCATGCTGAGTTCGCTGGTCGTGAAGCCAGCCGCTCGTTTCCTGGGATGGCCGATGACCAAGCTTGACAACATGACCGGCAGTCTTGCGGTCGAGAACTCGGTGCGGAAGCCCCGTCGGACGGCCACTACAGCATCGGCTTTGATGATCGGTTTGGCACTTGTTACGTTCTTCTTCGTGCTCGGCGATTCCATAAAGGCATCGGCCGGAGCCGCGATCGAAGAGGGTCTCCGTGCCGACTACGTCGTGAGCGTTGACGGATTCAGCGGTGGTTTCAGTACGGCCCTTGGCGAAGAGCTCCGTGAAGAGCCAGAGATCGGTGCCGTGACCCCGTTGCGCTTCAGTTTCTGGGATAACGAAGGTAGCGAAGACTTCGTGATGGGAATCGACACCGACACCGTCGATGAAACCATTTTCCTCGGAGTCGTTCAAGGCAGCACCGAGGCGTTGGGTGAAGGCGGGGTCTTTGTTCTGGAAGACATCTTCAATGACAACGACTTGGTGCTTGGCGATACGATCCCGATGGGATTCGTCGCCACCGGTCTTCAGCAGGTTGAGGTTGTCGGTGTCTTCACCGAAGCCAATGTCGTCCAGGCCAACTATCTGGTTGGCTTGGACTTCCACGAGGCCAACTTCGCAGGTTACGGAGCCGATCTCGACTTTGTTCTTGCTGTGAATGCAGCTGACGGAACGGATGCCGCTGCCGCACGCAATGTCGTTGAAGCCGCAGCCGCCGACTACGGCAACGTCACCGTGCGTGATCAGGTTGAGTATCGGGATTCGCAGGAGGATCAGGTCGACCAGATCTTGGTGCTATTCAATGCGCTGCTGTTCCTTGCGGTCATCATTGCGGTTATCGGGATCGTCAACACGTTGGCGCTATCGATCTTCGAGCGGACCCGTGAAATCGGTCTGCTCCGGGCAATCGGCACGAGCCGCTGGCAGATCCGACGCATGATCACCTGGGAGGCGATCATCGTGGCGATCATCGGGGCGGTCCTCGGGATCGTCGTTGGACTGTTCTTCGGGGTGTCGGTGACGGCCGCACTGGCTTCGCAAGGTATTGACGTTCTGTCGATCCCGCTTGGCCAGATTATTGGATTGGTCATCTTTGGAGCGTTTGCCGGTCTCTTTGCGGCGATACTGCCGGCACGGCGGGCAGCCAAACTGAACATCCTGGAAGCGATTTCCTACCAGTAGCGTTTTGGAGAACAACGGACCAAGCCACGAGGTCGGCGAAGCCGAACTCGCAAGATGCGGGAACTCACTGTTGTGAGTTCCCGCATCCGCTTTCTTGGTGAGACCGGCGATCAAGACTGTCTCGGAGGGTTCGTGGAAAGCTATCACGATTCGGTCTTGTCGCACCGCCGAGCCGGGGCCAGGGTCGAGGTAGCTCTTTGCCCCGTTTCCGACCAGAGCGGAGAGAGTGCCGGGGGTGCTCTCGATGAGGGCATGTTGCATTCGCTTGCCCTTTGTGGCGGCAATGGTGCGAGGGAACCAATCGCTGCTGCCAACAGCAGCTGTGGCTCTGCTGGAACGTGGCAATGATCCTTAGGCGTCGCCGGGAACCACAAGGCCCGACTCGTACGCAACCACAACCGCCTGGACCCGGTCCCGGAGCTCGAGCTTCGTCAGGATATGGGAGACATGGGTCTTCACCGTCGTCTCTGATACGAACAGCTCTTCGGCAATCTCCGAATTGGAGAAACCTCTGGCCAGTTGGCGGAGCACCTCTTCCTCCCGCTCGGTCAAGTCGCTGATTCCTGCGTTTGGCTGCGGAACCGCCGAGGTCTTGGTGAACTCCTCCAATAGCTTGCGAGTCACCGAAGGCGAGAGTGAGGCCTCGCCGGAGGCCACGACCCGAATCGCCTCCGCCAGATCATCCGGTGGAGTGTCTTTGAGCAGAAAGCCGCTGGCTCCGGCCCGGACTGCGTCGTATACGTAGTCATCCAGATCAAACGTTGTGAGTATCAAGATACGTGGGCAGCTGGGGTCGGCCGGGCGATTCTCGCATAGCTTCCTGGTGGCGGTAATTCCATCCATTTCGGGCATGCGAATATCCATCAAGACCACATCAGGGTGGAGCTTGTTCGCCATCTCTAGCGCCTCGAATCCGTTGCCCGCCTCCCCGATGACCTCGATGTCGGGTTCGGCACTGAGAATCATGCTGAAACCGGCACGTACCAGCGCCTGATCATCGACGATGAGAACAGTGATCGGACTCATGCAGGAATCGGGATATTGGCCGTGACGCGATAGCCGCCGCCCGGTTTTGGTCCAGCAGTCATTGAGCCCTCCAATAGTGCCACTCGCTCGTGCATCCCGACCAGTCCCTGGCCTGATCCATCGCCAGGGCTGGCGGCGGCCGAGGCGCCACGACCATCGTCGCTGATCTCTACCGACAGTACCGAATCGTTATAGGTCAGCGCGATAGAAGCGCTTACGTCGGGCCCGCCATGTTTGAGCGTGTTGGTAAGCGATTCTTGGATGATCCGATAGGCGTTGAGGTCGACGCCAAGAGGGAGCTGACGGTGCTGACCATTGACGCTCAGTTCTGTGCGAAGTCCGGCAAGGTTCATCTGCTCGACGAGGGTCTCCAGGGAGTCGAGCCCCGGCTGCGGCGCCGTTGCCTTCGAGTCGGCAGTTCGCAGCATGCCAAGCAAGCGGCGCATTTCGGTTAGGGCACGATGGCCGGCCGCTTCAGCAGCCCGCATTGCTTGGGTTGCTCGATCCCGGTCGCTATCAAGAACTCGGCGCGCCCCAGCAGTCTGCAGGGTCATCACCGTGATCTCGTGAGCAACCACATCATGGAGTTCTCGAGCGATACGAACGCGTTCGTTGAGTACCGCTTCGGCAGCCTGTTGTTCGCGTTCATGCTCGGCTTGGATCGCTCTTCTTTCGAGGTCGATCATCCGACGCTGCCGGTGGTACGACTCACGGCCAACCATGAGAGGGAACCCGAGTACGGCCAGCTCGCTGAGCAGCGCCAGCGGCTCAACGTCGTAGACGAATATGCCGATCGCCGTCCACAGCAAGACAACGTCGAGAGTGATACCTCCGATGAGGAGGGACTTCCTTGGTTCGAGCTGGGCGCCGATGGTATAGATGGCAAAGGAGATACCGAAGAACGCCCAGGAGCTTGGGTAGTTGAGGCCGCGGTCGATGACGAACCCGAGAATCACTATGGCCAGAACCGACACCGGGAACCGCCTTCGCCAGATAAGCGAGAGCGTCTGCATCCCGACGAGCGGATATACCCATATGTCGGGATCGCGCACATTGGTGTCGTCCCCTAAGCCCCAGACAAACAGTGCGCCGAGGCTGACAACGAACATGCCGACACCAAGAAGGACGTCGGTGATGATCATCCTCTGCCGGTCATCGATTCTCATCTTGGGATCGTACCGTGCGCCCGACTCGGATCAATCGTCCCTGAGACGGATTCGGCAGTCATCCATGCGCCGGAGTGGATCTGGTTCAGCGTGACCTGTACCCGGCATGCCGGTAACGTATCTGACAGCTAGCAAGGGGACTTGATTGGGTGACAACCGACAGGCAGCCGCTTTCTTCGATCTGGACCGCACACTGATCGCCGGCTCTTCTGCTTTCGTGTTTGGGCTCGCCGCATGGCGTGCCGACATGATGCCAACAAGCGAGTTGTTGTCTGATGCAAAGAAGGCCATCACCTTTCGGTTCACCGGTGCCTCCGACGACAAGGCCAACGCAGTCCGTGATCGCATCTTGCAGGCAATAACCGGTAGCCGTGTCGAAGACCTGATGGCGTTGGCGGATGATGTGATCCCTCGGCTGCTCGACGATGTCCGCAAGGAATCGCAGGGGTTTATCGACCTTCACACCGAAGCCGGCCGCGCCACCTACCTCGTTACCGCCTCACCGATCGAGATAGTGCAAAGCCTCGCGGTCGAGTTGGAGATGACCGGTGCGATTGCCACGGTCGCCGAGACGGTTGACGGCGTGTACACGGGCGGTCTGTCTGAGCCGTTCTGCTATGGCCCGGCGAAGGCGGATGCGATGCGCCGCGTTGCAGAGCGCGAGGGATATGACCTCGATCTTTGTTACGCCTACAGCGATTCGGTCAGTGACCTTCCCATGCTCGAAATCGTAGGGCATCCGGTTGCCGTAAACCCAGACAATGGTTTGGAGGCGGTGGCCAGGACGAGGGGCTGGCCGATCGTTGAGTTCAGCCGGACTGCTCGCAAGGTCATCCGCACCACTACCGCCAGCGTGGGTGCTGCCGGGCTAGCGATAGCGACTTATGCCTTGGGCCGCCGTCATGGCAGGAGAGCCGAAATCATCGGCTAACCGCCGGTTGTTGTAAAACCTGGCGGACCGAGCCAACCAACATACGGAGTCCGGCAACGATGGCGACACCCCACACCGGGATGAAACCGACTTCTGGTGGACCGAAGGATCCAAGCACGGAGAGGGCCACAAGCGCAGCCGCCCCACGACGAAGTACGTCTCGGTCTAGATCGGTTGGCTGTTGACACGGCAGCTCTGCCGCCGATTGCCTAAGTGCCGAGTTGAGCAGCAGTCCAAACCCGGCGTACATCAGCCAAACGACCACGTGCCCGGCGAGTGGGGGCATCTTCTCCGGTGTCCATGCCGGGATGAAGACCAAATACTGGGCCACCAGCAGAACCGCGATCCAACGTCCTTGCCGGTTGTTGGGTAGAAGCTCACGAAGGTGCCACCGCTGCTGGCGGGAGTGCCGTCTCCACCACCAACCAACGGTGGCGACCGCAGCAATGGCTGACAGGGTCGAGACAAGCGCAACGGTTGGAGACCCGGTGAGCAGTCCGTGGGTGACGGCCGCACCAACGACGAGAAACACGGTACGGCGGTGCGAGAGTCCCATCAACTTGCGGGGAAGTTGCCCGGATACCCATCGCCGGTTCGTTCCTATAGCTTCGCCGATTGTAAGAGGGAAGATGAACGCCATGAACGGGTGCCAGAAGAATGCGAGCACGATCAGGGACACCACATCAACGTGGCCCATCGAGATGACATCTCCCCACGGGGGCGACCACAACACCTTCGTTATGTAGAACTCGTAGAGGCCAAACAGCACCCCGGAGAACCAAAGAGCGGGCAACGTCGGCCAACCGCTACGGAACGTCAGCCAGGCGAACAGAAGAAGGTGGCTGCCGTAGAACGTGACCAGGAACGCCGTTTCAATGGGGTTGACGAAGGCGAAAGGAGCCGAGGCGACCGAGACCTCGGCTATCGCCACCGAGAGTACGCCCAGCAGGAGCCAGAAGATGAGCTTCGTGCGCAGCCGTGGGGTGTTGTCCATACCTGCACAGTGCATTCCAAATAGCCGAACCGCCATGAGGGATGACCCTTATGACATCCTGATGACAAATGTCATGTATGACGAGAACGCCTCCGGCGTTCTTTGCGAGCCCTGCTAGGGCAGGGCTCGGGGAAAGTGGGCTGTGGCGTTCTTTGCGACTTCGGGAACGCCTTCGGCGTTCTTTGCGAGCCTGCGAAGGCAGGGCTCGGGGCGGGCTAGCTCGGGAACTGCGTAACCTGGGGGGATGTCAGATCACGAAGTGGGCGTCGGCCCCCATCCCAAGCCTTGGCCTACCGATTCGCACCTCGACAAGGAACTGCTGCAGCATGGTGATCGCCGCAACGTACTGGACCAGTATCGATACTGGACCAGAGAGGCGATAGTCGACGATCTTGATACCCGCCGGCACTCTTTTCACGTCGCCATTGAGAACTGGCAGCACGACTTCAATATCGGGACTGTCGTTCGCAACGCAAACGCTTTCCTGGCTGCCGAGGTTCACATCGTCGGCAAGAGACGCTGGAACAAGCGAGGGGCGATGGTGACCGATCGCTATTTGCACGTCCGGCATCACGCGACAGTCGAGGACTTTGCTGGATGGGCTGAGGAAGCCAGCTTGGCCGTACTCGGTATTGATATCCTTCCGGGCTCATTGCCGTTGGAGGCTGCCACGCTCCCGGCAAGATGTGTCCTGGTGTTCGGCCAGGAAGGCCCGGGGCTGTCTGCTGAGATGCAGGAGGTCTGTGCGACGGTCTACTCAATCGCCCAATTTGGATCCACCCGATCGATCAATGCAGGTGTGGCCTCGGGAATAGCCATGCACACATGGGTCCGTCAGCACGTCGTCGCCTAACTCGAGGTTGCCGAAGCCAACTGAGCTCGCGAGGTTGCCGAAGCCAACTGAGCTCGCGAGGTTGCCGACTTCCTA
>RCND010000091.1_pt1 | contig 46669 bp, 40 predicted proteins | sample 2041351 | NCBI WGS metagenome assembly RCND01 (sample SAMN09708230, study PRJNA481090) | Marine sediment metagenome, whole genome shotgun sequencing project. | biome: marine sediment; feature: ocean; material: sediment; isolation source: Sewage treatment plant 12B marine sediment (STP12B) ... | reverse complement strand
GCCAGAGTTCCCTCGCACCTAAATACATTACAGATCAGGCCGAAATAGATAAAAAAATAAAGCAGGTTTCCGATGATTTTGAGGAACGAAAACATAGGATGGATCCGAATGCTTCCACCCTGAGAGGCGGATAATTCTATTTCATGTATTTGTCAATGTATTCGGTGATTTCTTTTTCTATATCAATGTCATGATATTGATTTAAAAGTTGAAAATAATCGATTTCCATTTTAGCTTCCCTTCTATCAAGGGTGCCATTGTTAAAGGATCTTTGGAGGATATCTTCTACGATAAAATCCAAAGCCTCATCACTTGGATTGTATTCTTTTTTTAAAGAAAGCCTAAACATATTTGCCGTTGAATTGTACCAGAAGGCTTTCCAACCACTTCTGTACTCTTTTATCAATTCAAACATGGTTTCGCCAGTTTGCCTGTAAACAAGTTTGATAAGGATCCGACCTTCGGTGCGTGTGAGTTTCTTTAACTGATCAGAAAACTCACCTTCCATATATTCTTGTATTTTTTTGATCTTTTTTTTCCTTTTTCTTTTTGATTTGACGCCTTCGAGCTCCTTATTGATCTCTAACAGAGTATCAGAGGCGATTCGAGCAAAAGGATAAGCTCGATGTACTTTTTTATAATACCAGTAATAGTATCGTCTTTCTTTTGTTGAATTAAAATTACGTTTGTCAAAGACAATAACTTCATCCAGAGGAATGGTTAGGGAATCGTTTTTAATAATGTAAAATTCATCCAGTGATTGCTTTTTGATTGGGTTTTGCGACAAAAGCATCCATGGAGAAAAAAACAGTAATATGACAAAACACTTTTTCATAGTTTCGATCTCAAATCATAAAGCTTGTATTTCCAAAATACAGCTTGTTAATGTGACCTTACAAATTTAGGAATATGTAAGATGTTTTGCGTTAATATTATGTGATATTTCTTAATTTCGTAGAAAACTACAGAACATGTCAAAAAAGCAAATTCTCAATAAAAAATCAATCTCATTTTTAGAAACTTATTTAAACAATCCATCTCCTACCGGCTATGAATCGGAAGGACAAAAAATATGGATGGATTATTTAAAGCCCTATGTGGATGAATTTATCACTGATAATTACGGAACAGCTGTTGGCGTGATCAATCCTAAAGCGGAGTTTAAAGTAGTGATAGAAGGTCATGCGGATGAAATTTCCTGGTATGTAAATTATATAACTGATAACGGTTTGATCTATGTCATTAGAAATGGAGGTAGTGATCATCAAATAGCCCCTTCTAAACGCGTCAATATTCATACGAAGAAAGGGATTGTGAAAGGTATTTTCGGATGGCCGGCAATACATACAAGAGATAAAGGAAAAGAGGAGACACCAAAATTGGATAATATTTTTATTGATGTGGGTTGTAAAACCAAGGATGAGGTTATCGCCTTGGGAGTGCATGTGGGCTGTGTGATCACTTATCCTGATGAATTTATGATCCTTAATAAGAATAATTTTGTTTGCAGGGCCTTAGATAATCGTATGGGTGGATTTATGATTGCTGAGGTAGCAAGATTATTGAAAGAGAACAAGAAAGAATTACCCTTTGGTCTTTATATCACTAATTCGGTTCAGGAAGAAATCGGACTCAGAGGAGCTGAAATGATCACACATACCATTCAACCAAGTATGGCAATCATCACCGATGTGTGCCATGATACAACCACTCCAATGATCGATAAAAAGAAAGAAGGAGAAACGAAATCAGGAGACGGGCCGGTTATTTCTTATGCGCCAGCTGTTCAGAACAATGTGCGTGAGTTGATTATCGAAACAGCAGAGAAGAACAAAATCCCCTTCCAACGTTTGGCGGCCTCTAGGGCTACTGGAACTGATACGGATGCCTTTGCTTATTCCAACGGAGGGGTGCCATCAGCACTCATCTCACTTGCTTTAAGATATATGCATACCACCGTCGAAATGGTGCATAGAGATGATGTGGAAAATGTGATCAAACTGATTTATGAAACTTTATTGGTAATCGACCCAAAGAAAGGATTTAGTTATTTTGACTAAAAATGAGATTCAATAGTAGCATATTTTTATTCTTGATATCAATGTCCCTAAGCAATATGCTTTATGGCCAAGATTCTATAGCCAAAGAAACTTCCAAATTGGATTTTTTAGATGGTATTGATCAAAGAAACTGGAGGGTAAAGGTGCCACTTATCGTTTTAGCAAACTTTTTGCTTTAGGAGCAGGTTGGTCCATTTTAAATTTTAACTACGATCAGGATTTTCAATTAAAATATCTCAATTTAGAGATTCAGTTAGCAGGTCCGTTACTGGGAGTTGAGTTCCATTTTTAACCTATTGATTTTCATACTAGGACGCCATATGTAATTCTAATTTATTAACCAACTCTCTAGCATTGCTAGCTACCGAGACCACTTCCCCAATAATAATGATGGCAGGAGAGGATAAATTGTTTTTCTGAACAAGATGATCAATGGTGTCTACGCTACCAATTACACTTCTTTCATTGGTCATCGTTCCGTTTTGTATAACGGCTGCAGGGGTTTCACCTCTGTTAAGGCCCTTAAAAATCGCTGTAATCTGCCCTAGTTTATGCATTCCCATCAATATCACTACTGTTGCAGAAGACTGGGCTGCTAATCCAACGTCTAAACTTAATTGTCTGTCTGAATTACAGCCCGTGATCACCCAAAAACTTTCCGATACACCTCTTTTGGTAAGTGGAATACCAATACTCGAGGGAACAGCAATACTGGAAGAAATTCCAGGAATTATTTCAGTGTGAAGGCCAAAGTTTTCAGCGTGATCTATTTCTTCTGAACCTCTTCCAAAAACAAAAGGATCACCTCCTTTTAGTCTTATAACATGACCGTGTAAATAGGCTTGATCAACGATCATATTGTTGATATCGTCTTGCGAAAAACGATGGAATCCTTTTCTCTTGCCAACGAATATTTTTTTTGCGTGAGGAGCATGATCCAATAGGGCAGGGTTGACCAGGGCATCATATAAAATGACATCAGCTGTTTTTAATTTGTTCAACCCTTTAACAGTTATAAGATCGGGGTCACCCGGACCGGCACCGACTAAAGTGAGTTTGGCATTAGGATTCATTTTGCAGGGTTTTAGTTCTTAAAGTGTCAATGATTGTGTAAAATTTTCGAGCCTTTTCAAGATATTTTTGCGAGAATTCTTGATCAGCCTCGTTTGATTTGATCTGATACACTAGGTCAGTTAATGATGTTTCAATTTGGATCAGTCCATTTTGAACAAAATACTGATCAAAATCTTTAATGATTCCTGCTTGGGTATTGGTTTTAATATTTTCACCAATCAATACGGTCTTGGCTGTATTGATAATGGAAGAATAGCTGTGATAAATACTGTCTGACCACTTTCCATCATTCAGGCTAAGTGCAGCTTTCTCCAGTTTTTCTTCCGTTTCAAACAACAATGTGCTTACCAGGTCGATCATAACACCTGCGCATTCTCCAACACCTATGGCCTTGATATAGGCCTCACTGTGTCCCCAGTCGATAAATAGATCCTTATCCGCTTTAGAGATATCAGCCAGAGGCTTTAACAATTGATAAAAATGATTTTTACCCATAGTCAAATAATGGTCATTAAAGGTTTGGTTGCCTTTGTTGCTTTCATAATCATTAATAAGAAGCCTCAACGCTTCAGGACCCTTCTTACTTGGGATTTTAATGATCTTATCTGCAAACCTTCCCTTACCATCGCCAAGAGAACCTCCACCTAACAATACCTGAAAAGCTGGTATTACAAGGGCACCCTTCTTGATAGACATGCCATAGAAGCCAATTTGAGCGATACTATGCTGTCCACAGGCATTCATACAGCCGCTTATTTTAATGGAAATATCTTTGTTGTATACATACATTGGGAATTCCTCTTTTAAAGTTTTTTCTAACTCACGAGCCAATCCAGTGCTACTTGCAATACCCAAATTACAGGTATCTGTACCAGGACAAGAAGTCACATCTAGCGTACTGCTATATCCTATATCCGCAAACCCTAACTCATTTAACTTGCTATAGAAAAATGGCAGTAATTCCTCCTTAACACCCCTGATCAAAATTCCCTGACTGATAGTAAGTCTTAATTCATCCTGAGCGTATGCTTTGATTAGACCGGCTAAGATTCTCGCCTTGTCTGTATAAAAATCACCTAATCTCACTTTTATCCCTATGGCAAACATACCTTGCTGTTTCTGATGAGAGACATTGCTTTTCTTCCAGTTATTATAGGCAAACTCGTCTTCTATGTTAACTGCGGGAATTTGTAAGTTTTCTGTGAGATTACTATTTTCAAATCCAGTGATATCGATTACAATACTTTGTGCAGATAAAGCTTCTTTTTCTTCCTCAATGTGTTGGAGAAATTTATCCAGTCCAATAGACAAGATCAGATGTTTTAACCGAGCTTTGGCCCTTCTGTTTCTTTCTCCGTATCGATCAAATACTCTCAAAGTACTTTCAATAAATGGAATAATTTTGTCTGTTTCAAGGAAATCAAATAATACATCGGCTTGTCTGGGCTGTGCTCCAAGACCTCCCGCGATCATCACTTTAAAGCCTCTGAGTTCTATTCCGTTTACGAACTTCTTCTTTGCAATAAATCCAAGATCATGAATAAAACTTAAAGCGCTATCCTGGTCATTGGAAGAAAATGAAATTTTGAATTTTCTACCCAACTCCTGACAAATAGGGTTTCTTAAAAAGAATTTGAATACAGCATCAGCATAAGGGCTAACATCAAAAGGTTCTTCAGGGTCAATCCCTGCCGTTTCAGAAGCTGTGATATTTCGAACTGCATTTCCACAAGCTTCTCTTAGAGTGATATCACTTTTTTCAAGTTCTGCCCAAAGTTCAGGAGTACGATCGAGACTTACATAATGAATCTGAATATCCTGTCTGGTTGTAATGTGTAGTCTCCCAGTCGAGTATTCATCTGAAACGTCAGCAATCCTATGCAGCTGCTCGGAGCTCAATCTCCCAAAAGGCAATTTGATCCTGATCATCTGCACACCTTCTTGTCTTTGCCCATAAATACCTCTTGCCAGACGGAGGGATCTAAAACCATCTTCATCAATTTTACCATTTTGATATAACTGGATCTTTTGATCCAATTCTATAATATCCTTTTGAACAAGGGGATTTTCTATTTCAGTTCTGAAGCTTAACATTTTATTCCTTTTGTATAGTTATCTTATAAGTGTAATCCACATTCTCTTTTAGCCAATACCTTGGTAGGGTCGTAATATCTTTTTTCATTGGGTAGTCCAAAGTCTTGTAAGTATAGTTCTAAATCAAATTCTGAATAATAGAAAAACGGACTAACTTTTAAGACTCCTTCTTTACTCCTGTGTAAAATATCTAAAGTGCTTCGATGTTCATTTTGATCCGCCCTTAGATTCGTAAACCAAACATCAGGTTGATGTTCTTGCAAGGCTCTTCTGAATGGTTCCAGCTTTACTTCTTCAGTAAATATCTGATGTGCTGTAGTATCTACATAAGGTATTCCCTGGGTATTATCCTGGTACTCTGAAGTCATTTTGGGTTTATAAATATGCATGTTTAAAGAGAATCTTTCAATGAGATGATTTGCATAATTATAGGTTTGAGAAGTGTTGTATCCGGTATCACACCAAATTACATTGATGTCTTTATTGACTTTGTTTACGGCGTGTACCAGACTTGCCGAATAAGGACCAAAATTAGTTGTTATCATAGGGTTTTCTGAAAGATTCATAACCCATTCGATAATTTCAATGGGTTCTAATTCTTTTAAAAACGTATTGGCTTTGACCAAATCCAGCTGTAATATATTATTTTTCATTTCACTTTCATTTTATTAAACTCCATAACCTTTGATTCTCCAGCTGATGGGCCTTGACCATACTTTTGCTATGGGAATCGCTACTAGCGAATTTTGACGCGTATAATTTATCTACTAACATACCTTAACATTTAAAACCTATCGGATAACTAGGGTAAGGTTGCAAATGTAGAAAAAATATTGAACTAGCCAACTTTTGAATAGTTAAAATTGGATTATTTTAGGTCTTCAAGGGTAGTATTTCTGAAAACATGGAGATTGGCATCTCTTACCTGGATCATTAATTTATTGAGGCTGCAAGTAGTTTCATCGTCACAGTCATCGCACTTTTCATAGTAATTTAAACTTACACAAGCCACTGGTGCAATTGGGCCTTCTAGAATACGCATTACATCAGTCATATAGATATCAGAGGCCTCTTTAAGTAGGTAATAGCCGCCACCTTTTCCTTTTTTTGAACCCAGAAATCCAGATTTTCTCAAAAGCAATAAAATGCTTTCTAAAAATTTATGAGGAATGTTTTCGCGTTCTGCAATCTGCGCTATAGGAATCATTTGATCAGGATTACGAGCAATATAAGTCAGGGCTTTTAAACCGTATTTCGTTTTTTTCGAAATCATGAATTAAGTTTTAATGCGAACTACTTGTCTTGTAAAGATAATTGAAATTAATGATAATCGGGAGAATGAATTAGAGATGGATTGATATCTTGACATTAAAGCAGTTAATGATTAAAAAATGAATTGGAGATACTCATAAAAAATGCTGAGGGTAGCGAAAGTGAGACCCTCACCCCCGATATTCATCATTACATGATTACATCATTGTATCATTAAATCATTGTATCATTCTCAAAGCGCCCCTGCTATAATCTCTTCTACTACATCAGGATTTAAGAGCGTTGATATATCCCCAAGGTTATCGGCTTCCTGAGAGGCAATTTTCCTAAGGATCCTACGCATGATCTTACCAGACCTTGTTTTAGGCAGACCTGAAACAATCTGAACTTTATCGAGTTTCGCTATGGCTCCTATAGTACTGGAAATTAGCTGGTTGATCTCTACTTTTAAGTCGTCATCTGAGGTATTACAGTTGTCATACTTAGTTACAAAAGCATAAAGTGCATTTCCTTTGACGTCATGAGGAAAGCCAACAACAGCACATTCTACAATATCTCTATGCTCATCAATAGCATTTTCAATAGGTGCTGTACCCAGATTGTGCCCTGAAACGATTACCACATCATCAACCCGACCCGTAATTCTATAATTTCCGCTGGCATCACGATAGGCGCCATCTCCTGTAAAGTACATGTTTTTATAAGTAGAGAAATAGGTGTCTTTGTATCTTTGATGATCACCGTATATGGTTCTTGCGATAGATGGCCATGGAGCCTTCATGGCAAGTCTTCCTTCTGATGGTTCCATACTTTTTTGAATAACCTCTTTGCCATTTTCATCCATTAACACAGGTTGTACTCCAGGCAATGGAAGGGTAGCAAAAGTAGGTCTGGTTGGTGTGATCCCGGCTATTGGAGATATCATCATAGCGCCAGTTTCGGTTTGCCACCAGGTATCCACAATAGGGCAGTTTGTTTTTCCAATATTGTCATTATACCAGTGCCATGCCTCTTCATTGATGGGTTCTCCAACTGAACCGAGCACTTTTAAACTAGACAGGTCATGCTTTTCAACAAGGCTTAAAGGGTGCTTTGCCAAAGCCCTTATCGCTGTAGGTGCGGTATAAAAATGGGTTACATTGAGCTTGTCAACAATCTCCCAGAATCTCCCGTAATCAGGATATGAAGGCACTCCTTCAAACATCACGGTTGTGGCACCTGCACACAAGGGGCCGTAAATAATATATGAATGACCGGTAATCCAGCCTATATCGGCAGTACACCAGTAAATATCATCTTTTTTACATTGAAATACATTCTCAAAAGTATAGGTTGATCCTACCATATAACCTCCTGTTGTATGTACCATTCCTTTTGGCCTTCCGGTCGAACCGGAGGTATAAAGGATAAATAATAGATCTTCTGCATCCATTGATTCTGCCTCGCAGTCTTTGTCAACTTTTTGAAGCTCATCAAACCAGAACTTATCCCTTCCAGGGGTCATCTGTGTGGGTTCAACAGTTCTTCGATATACGATTACTGTTTCCACAGAAGGAGAATTTTCCAGCGCCTGGTCACATACTTGTTTTAAGTTGATGGGTTTTGTTCCTCGGTATACTTCATTGGCGGTAATCAGCATTTTACATTCAGAATCATTGATCCTGCTGGAAAGCGCAGAAGAGGAGAACCCTGCAAATACAATCGAGTGAACTGCTCCAATTCTGGCACAAGCCAACATGGCAATAGCAAGTTCAGGAATCATGGGCATATACAAACAGACCCGGTCTCCCTTTTTTATACCATTGTTCTTGAGCACATTTGCGAAACGTGATACCTTTACATACAATTGTCGATACGATATATACCTTGATTCCTCATCAGGATCATTGGGTTCCCATATGATGGCTGTTTTGTTCCCGATGCTATCTAAATGACGATCAAGACAATTCTCTGTGATATTTAACTTTGCCCCCTGAAACCATTTGATCTCAGGTTTGCTAAAGTCCCATTCCAACACCTTATCCCATTTTCGCTTCCATTGAAAATGTTCGGCCACTTCAGCCCAGAAGCCTTCCGGATCAGAAATACTTTGTTCATACTTATCTTTATATTCTTTAAAAGTGTTGATTTGTAAGGATTTCATAAAATATCAAATTAATTTAACTGACTCCTGTATGAAAGGAGCGGAGCGTTATCAAAACAAGTTCATACTAGAATCATGACGAATATAAAATTAATGATAAATAATCAGAAATAAATTCGACGAACGACTAAAAAATCTTGTTAATGATCGTGGGCTTTTCCTGAACCAGAAGGAATTCTGATATTTTCAACCAATTCCTGAATTTCTATTGGCGGTTTTGGCGTCATAAAGGCAATGGCAAGTGATACTATAAAATTGATCATCATGGCAACGGTTCCAAATCCTTCAGGTGAAATCCCGAACCACCAGTCCTCTTGAGTTCCTCCTCCAAACCAGTCAAATTTGAATTTCATCATATAAAAGAGCATGCAGCACATTCCAATGACCATGCCTGCCACGGCACCTTCTTTATTCATTCGTTTTACAAAAATCCCTAAAATAATAGCTGGAAAAAATGAAGCAGCTGCTAGTCCAAAGGCCAGGGCCACTGTGGCAGCGACAAAATCCGGAGGATTGATGCCAAAATAACCGGCAATCGATACAGCAATAATCGCAGAAATCCTGGCAGCAATCAATTCACCTTTTTCAGAAATTTTAGGATTGATCATTTTTTTAATAAGATCATGGGATACTGATGCTGAAATAACCAGTAATAATCCAGCAGCTGTAGAAAGGGCTGCTGCAAGTCCTCCGGCAGCGACCAGAGCAATAACCCAATTAGGTAGATTGGCTATTTCAGGATTGGCCAGGACTATGATGTCTTTATCAACCGTTAGTTCATTCATCTCGGGATCAGCCAAATATTGCACCAAACCATCCTTATTTTTATCATCAAATGTCATCAGGCCTGTTTTTTCCCAATTCCCTACCCAGGGAGGCAACTGATTATAGGGTTTATTGGATATGGTTTCGATTAGGTTTATTCTGGCAAATACGGCAATAGCAGGTGCAGTGGTATACAGAATAGCGATAAAAAGTAGGGCCCAGCCTGCAGATTTACGTGCATCACTTACTTTTTTTACAGTGAAAAATCTAACGATCACATGGGGCAATCCTGCAGTTCCGACCATAAGTGCTGCCGTTATAAAAAACACATCCAGTTTACTTTTGGATCCTGAAGTATATTCATGAAATCCAAGGTCGCGGTGTAAACCATCCAATTTGTCTAATAAGTAAATACCATCAGCTCCAGTACTGCCAAATCCTACTTGTGGAATAGAGATCCCTGTCATCTGTAACGAAATAAATATAGCGGGTACCATAAAGGCAAAAATAAGTACACAGTATTGGGCTACTTGTGTGTAAGTAATCCCTTTCATACCGCCCAATACGGCATAAAAAAGCACAATGATCATTCCTATCAATACTCCGGTAGTAATATCGACTTCAAGGAATCTGGAAAATACCAGTCCTACCCCTCTCATTTGTCCGGCTACATAGGTAAAGGAAACGATCAGGGCACAAAACACAGCTACTGATCTAGCTACATTTGAATAATAGCGGTCACCTATAAAATCAGGAACGGTAAATTTTCCGAATTTACGTAAATATGGTGCTAGCAGCAGTGCCAGTAAAACATAGCCTCCTGTCCATCCCATAAGATACACTGACGCATCATAACCACTGAATGAGATCAATCCGGCCATAGAAATAAATGAGGCAGCCGACATCCAGTCTGCGGCAGTGGCCAGTCCGTTTGCAAGAGGAGAAACACCACCGCCCGCTACATAAAATTCTTTAGTAGAGGTGGCTCTTGACCAAATGGCAATTCCGATATAAATAGAAAATGTGATGGCGATCAACAGCCAGGTCCAAATCTGTAGGGTCATAATTTATTCGTTTACGCCGTATTTTTTATCTAGCTTATTCATCAATTTTATGTAGATCAGGATAATTAGCACAAAGAAATAAATGGAACCCTGTTGTGCAAACCAGAATCCGAGTTTAAAACCCCCAAATCTAATGGCATTCAATTCCTCTACAAAAATAATTCCCATAACATAAGATACCAGGAACCAGATCGACAATAGGATTCCCAAATATTTTAAGTTGGTTTTCCAGTATTTTTTAAGATCTCTATGAGGCATGCGCATTTAAATTTTATAGGGGTCAACTAATATAGAAATTTTTTATTTGGCTAAAAACACCATCTAAATCTTTCAAAAAGCTCAAGAAAACAGCATAAAATTGAACTAAGTATTTTATAATGACTTTGTTTTAAGGATAATTGGATATTTTTGTTATTCATCTAACTGTATTCATCATGGCCAAATTCACACAATTTTCATTACTAATACTATTTTTTTTGTCAGTTGCTTCCCTTGAAGCGCAGGACCTTTCTATAGAAGGAGTTCTTGAGAATAAGATACTTTCCGAAGAATTGAAAGAAGGAGTTGTTGTGGATGGGTTTGAATTATTTTCTCAAATTGAATTGCCTAAATTCTACAGTAACAGAGAATTTGAATTGGCCTGGACCAGTGATAAAAACAAAAAGGATCTGATTGAAAGCTTAGAATCATCTTATGATGAAGGGCTTAGTCCGGCAGATTATCACCTAGAAAAGATTAAAGAACTCATTGGGAAATCGAAAAAAGGCAAATTATCCAACGATGAACTTGTTGATTTAGACTTGCTTTTGTCTGATGCCCTGATACTTTATGGCTCACATCTTTTGGAAGGCAAACTTGAACAATCAGAACTGAGAAAAAATTGGGATGTAGAGAAGAATGAAAAACCTGACCATATTGATAGTTTGTTAACCGTTACCCTCCATAATCATACGGTTAAACAAGCTCTAGAAAACCTTAAGCCCAATAATTTCATGTATAAACTCATGAAATCTCACCTTAAAAGATTAAGAGAAGAAGCAAAAGATGGAGGATGGCCAGAAGTTAGTGAAGGTGCTACGTTAAAACCTGGAGATTCATCGGCCCGCGTTGCTGAGGTAAGAAATTATTTGATTGCCGTGGGGGATCTCAAAAAAGAAAAGGTGGTCGATGAAAATGTATATGATGAAGATCTTGAGCTTGCTGTTAAGAGGTTTCAACTAAGACATAAATTAACTGATGACGCTGCGATAGGGAAAGGTACCATTGGGCAGATGAACATACCCATTGAAGAGAGAATTAATGCAGTATTAGTGAATTTAGAAAGAATGCGTTGGATTTTTCATCAGCCGGATGGTGATTTTTTAATGGCTAATATCGCTGGATTCAGAGTTAAACGATTTACCAATAGAGAGGAAGTTTTTGATTCAAGAGTGATTGTAGGAAAATACAATCATAAGACACCTGTTTTTAAGGGTGTAATGAAATATATAGTGATGAATCCAACATGGACGCTGCCTTATTCTATAGCAACACATGAAACCTTGCCAAAATTAAAAAAGGACCCGGGCTACCTCGCTGCTAAACATATGGAGGTTATGGATAGAAACGGAAAGATTCTGAATCCGGCAACTATTGACTGGAGCGAGTATTCAGCGGGAAACTTCCCTTTTATTATAAGACAGAAGGCTGGTCCGTGGAATGCTTTGGGAGAGGTGAAATTTATTTTTCCCAACAAGTATTCAGTATATCTTCATGATACCCCTTCTAGAGGCTTGTTCAATCAGCAGGATAGGGCATTTAGCCATGGATGCATCAGAACCGAAGACAAATGGGGATTATTGATGAGTTTGATGGATGATCCTGATGTTTGGAATATGGATAAGATCAATGAAATATTGAAATCAGGTAAGACCACTAACATACCGCTTCCAAAACCCGTAAACATATATTTGATCTACCTTACGGCAGCGGTTGATCAGCAAAATAATTTGTTGTTTAATAAGGATATCTATAAGAGGGATAATAAAATCTTGCAGGCTTTGGAGAAACCATTTTGGTGATAAATGGGATATTGATGTATTGAATTAATGCTTTAGGTAGAAAATGAGAATTAATTAGTCATCATTGGAGCATTGACGCATTGCAGCATTCATCATTTACTTATGATACCGCGGAAACTCCGTAAATAGTGTTTTACCGTCTTTGATGTTCTTCCAGTGTTTGGTGCTGAATTCTATGGCCACTACACCACATGTAGGTACATGGGGAATTTCTTTATGACCAAATTTATTGACAAAATCATTGATACCATGGTCATGGCTGAAGATGATGGCTGAGTCAAAACCGTTATCAAGGGCTTTCACTGTTTTAATCAGATAACCATCACTAAAGCTATACAATGACTTACTGATTTTTAAGTTTGCCAAAGGATAATTAAATGTATAACTAAAGATCATGGCAGTGTGCAGGGCTCTATTCGCACAACTAGCCACAAACACAGAAGGTATTTCAATTTTTTTTTGCAATACTTTTGAGATCAAATAGGCATCGTTGATGCCTCTTTTTTTCAAGGGTCGGTCTATGTCTTTAATGCCTTCGTATTCCCAGGAGGATTTGGCATGACGAACAATGAAGAGTGTTTTCATTTTTTAAGATGGCAATTATGATCAAATATAATCAAATATAAGAACGATAATTTTTGATTTATATTTTTTTTGCTATTTCAGAAATATAGAAACTTCATATTTAGGGCTGAAGTCTTGAGATTTTCCAGTTGTAATCTTTCTGTAAAGCATAGAGAATCCTGTCATGCATTCTATTGGGTCTACCCTGCCAGAATTCTAAGGATACAGGTTTTACGATAAAACCTCCCCAATGTTCGGGTCTGGGTATTTCTCTATTTGTGAATTTTTCTTCGAGTTGTTTTAATTTTGTATCCATGGCTTCTCTTGAATCGATCTCCTGACTCTGATCTGAGGCCCATGCGCCAAGTTTGCTTCCATCGGGTCTTGATTCAAAATAGCCATCCGAGAGGTTTGGTGCAATCTTTTCGGCCATTCCCTTAATAATGATTTGCCTTTCAAGCCCATGCCAGAAAAGATTCAGACATACATTTGGATTCTCTTGTATGGCTTTTCCTTTTTCACTGTTATAATTGGTGTAAAATATAAAACCTTCCCAAGTAAATTTTTTCAATAAAACCACGCGAGTTTTAGGGAATCCATCCAAACCCATAGTAGAAACTGTCATCGCGTTGGCCTCGTCCAAGCTATCGGATTCATCTGCTTCAAGGAACCACTTTTGGAATAATTCCATCGGATTTTCAGGCAGATCTTCCCTTATCAACGGATTTCGTTCATAACTTTTCCTGTAATGACTGAGGTCTTTTTCCATATTTCAAAAATACGTTAATTTTTTCTTTGATGATTTTTTTGGCGAATAAGGAATAATCCGATAAAGGTGAATAATCCGTTCAGGATCAAAATTTCGTAGCCAAAGTTATAGCCATTCAGCAGATTTGTGGAGTAAGAATTTAGTAAATAACTCAATGTAACGGATAAGATTGCCACCAACCAAACCCATTTTTCCACAATCTTGTATTTTGTTAGGAGACCAAAGGTAAAAAGGCCTAATAAGGGACCGTACGTATAAGAAGACACCTGCAATAAACTGCTAATAATATTGTCTTGAAGCAGGTATTTGTAGGATATAATGATGACCACCAGTAACCCTGAAAAGATAAGATGGATTTTTTTTCGCAATTTCTTTCTTTCTCTTTTTTCTTTTAAGTTGATATGTAGAAAATCAATACTAAAAGAGGTGGTTAAAGAGGTTAAGGCACTATCCGCACTAGAATAAGCTGCGGCAATCAATCCAAGAATAAATATAATACTAAAGCCGGTTCCAAACTCTTGATGGAGCGCAATTTCAGGAAAAAGTAAATCAGTTTTGACCTTACCATCAATCATGGGGATGTCGACTTGATACTTTTGGGCATAAGTGAAAAGCAAGGCGCCTAGAAATAAGAAAATTAAATTGACAGGTATCAAAACCAAACCAAGAGAGATGACGTTTTTCTGAGCATCTTTAAGATTTTTACAGGTGAGGTTTTTTTGCATGTTGTCCTGGTCAAGACCTGTCATAGCTATGGCAATAAACATACCACCCAATAATGATTTGATCCAATGTTTACGATCATTGACATCTTCATAAAAAAAAGTTTTATTGTAATTTTTAAAGTCATCAGAACTTAAGAATTCCGAAAAGTTATAGGGTAAATGTTGCATAAGAATCACTACTGCAAAAATGACTGCTGCAAGCATGAAAAATGTTTGTAAGGTATCGGTCCATACAATAGTATTTATACCTCCTCTATAGGTATATAACCAAATAAATAATACCGATAGTATGACCGTAAATGCAAAAGGGATATGCCAGGCATCCAAAATAAAGTATTGTAATACCGAAGTCACCAGGAACAACCTGAAGGAAGCGATTAATATACGTGAGAGCAAAAAGAAAAAAGCGCCGGTTTTATGACTTTTTGGACCGAATCTATGAAGAAGGTATTCATAAATGGAGGTAAGGTTCATTTTATAATATAAGGGGAGTAGTACAAAAGCAATCACGAGATATCCAAGAAAGTAACCTATGACGATCTGCATATAGCTGAATTGCGTGCTGTTGACCCAGCCGGGCACAGAAATAAAAGTAACTCCTGAAAGAGAGGCCCCAATCATACCGAATGCAACAACATACCAGGGAGAATTTCTATTGGCCCTAAAAAAAGCCTGGTTACTATCGTCTTTTGATGTTATATAGGTAATCCCAATAAGTAAGACAAAATAGAGTAGTACAATACCTAAGAGTAAAAAAGGTGACATAGCTAATATTTATGCTGTAAAAGTAACAGATTTTGACTTGAGATTTGTTTAAAATATTTTAATAAAAACAAAGGCTTTTTGAATTAGTAACTCGCCCATAAAAAATTAAAAACATTACATTTGCGGCATGGATTTTTCTTCAAAATTATTGGAAAGTGCAGTCAATGAAATGGCACAGTTACCTGGAATAGGTAAACGTACCGCACTCAGACTGGTTTTACACTTATTAAAACAGCCTAAGGAACAGACTCACTATCTCACAGAGGCCTTGAAAAATTTTAGGAATGAGATTAAATTATGTAAGAACTGTCATAATATTTCTGATGTTGAATTATGTGAGATCTGCACAAATAGTCGAAGGGATCCGGAATTGATCTGCGTGGTGGAGGACATTAGAGACGTAATGGCCATTGAAAATACAGCTCAATTCAAAGGTCTATACCATGTTTTGGGAGGAAAGATTTCACCCATTGAAGGAATTGGCCCTCATAACCTTACCATCGATAATCTTGTTAAAAAAGTTGAACAGGGTGGGATCAAAGAAATCATATTAGCCTTGAGTTCTACCATGGAAGGGGATACCACTAATTTTTATATTTACAGGCAGTTGCAAAAGTTTGAAGTGAATTTAACAACAATTGCCAGAGGGATTTCTGTAGGAGATGAAATTGAATATGCAGATGAGGTAACACTGGGTCGGAGCATTATCAATAGAGTGCCATTTGAACAAGGACTCAAAACCTAGTCTTGGAAAGAACAATACAATTCTTATAGAAATTTTGTCAGAGATTCTCCAATTCTCTGAAATAGTCATATTGCAGGTCTTCATGAAGTAAACCCGTTTTCTTTTTACATTCCTCAATAAGCCGCGCATATAAGGTTGCTACTTTTTTGTTTCTGTGGATCGAAGGCTGAAAGGCATTTAGTTTTTGGCAAAAATAGATAAGTAATTCCAATTCTGTTTCTTTGTTTTGCGAATACCGGATGTATTTTTTTGTATGATTGAGTATAGAACGGATACTTTTTTTAATAAAATAGGGGCTTTTACGATTGACAAGTTCAAATTTTTCATCGATTTCTTCCTTGACACTTTCAATATAGGTTTGTTCATCCGCAGTTTCAAAAAGCAGGTACGTGAGCAACTCTTTGTTTTCTTTTTTAAATCGGGACAGTCTTAAACACAGGTCGAGTATTTCTTTAGGAGACCTTTCCTGGAGTTCTGTTTTAAGTTCTCTGACGGTAGCTGATTTCATGAGTTTTAATTATACTACACAAATATAGAGCTATGTCTTGACTAAATAATAAATTGTCATATTTTTACCAAAAATCTACTTCGATTGATTCGTATCTCTGTTATTATTGTCAACTATAATGCCCGATATTTCTTAAAAAACTGTATCGACAGTATTTTAAGCTCAGATATTATTAAAAGTGTTGAGATCATTGTTGTTGATAATGATTCTACAGATGGAAGTAACGAGATGCTGCTTAAGGAATTTCCTCAAGTTATATGTTTGAGAAATAAGGAAAATTTGGGTTTTTCCAAGGCTAATAATATAGGTGCTGCCTCGGCTAAGGGTGATTACGTACTGATTTTAAACCCTGACACCATGTTAAGCGAAACTAGCCTGTCTGAAATGTTGCGTTTTAGCGAGCGTCAAACTAATTTTGGCGCTGCAGGCGTGCAATTTATGGATGGGTCAGGTAAATTTCTTCCTGAAAGCAAAAGAAATTTCCCAAATTTAAAGGTGGCAGGAGCAAAGCTCTTGGGTTATTCCAAGTACTATTATGCCAATCATATTCAAAAAGAAGCCATTGCGGAAATCGATATTCTAACAGGTGCTTTTATGTTTATTAAAAGAAAGGTATATGAAGATGTAGGAGGTTTTGATGAAGATTTTTTTATGTATGGAGAAGATATTGATTTGAGTTATCGCATTAGTCAAGCGGGATACAAAAATTACTATATCGGAAGTTGTAAAGTTTTACATTTTAAGGGAGAGAGTACAATTAAGGATAAATTCTATTTAGATAATTTTTATGGGGCTCTCAGTATTTTTTACAAGAAACATTTTCCAAATTCTGCGCTATATGTTTTGATAGATGTTTTGATCAATACTATTATTGCTTTAAAATCGATTTCAGTTCCTTTGAGTCCAAAGATTCATGCAAAATTTGATACTTGGGCATATATAGGTGATGATGTCCAATTTTTTAATAGTTTTAAGTTAAAGTCCCCTGCTTCTAAAGCCTATAATTTAAGGGCAATTTCTGATGAAATAGAAGGTGTTGACCTCATCTTTTTTGATGCCAGCTTTTGTACTTTTAAAGAAATTATTGAGGCAATTTCCAATCCATTACTTAAAAATGTTAGGAAAAGAATTATCTGTCGTGATCACTCTTTTTATTTAGGTAGTGATGCGTCTGATGAAAGGGGAGAAGTAGTCAACCTTTGAAAGCTATAATTCAATTTTAATTCTGGCGTCAACTGCAATGATACCCTGTTCAGTTAGCATGAGAGGATTTAGGTCTAGTTCAATAATTTCGGGCACAAGTTGCATAAGGGTTGACACATTTTGTATGGCATCATAAAATGCTTCCAGATTGCAGGATGCCTCACCCCTGATCCCTTGAAGAATAGGTTTGATTTTAAGTTTGTTTACCATTTCAATAGCCTCCGATCTGCCAATTGGCGCTAGAGCGCTCTGATTGTCTTTCAGGGCTTCTATATAGATACCTCCTGCACCACACATGATTAAAGGAGGAAACCCCGCTTCTCTTTTAGCACCAATAAAAACTTCTTTTCCTTTGACCATCTCCTGCATCATAAGCCCTGTGGCTCCATCAATTTGCATCAGATTTTTATAATTTTTAATGAGTTCAGTATCGTTTAAAACGTTCACAATGACTCCTTTGCTGTCACTTTTGTGAAGAGGTCCTACCACTTTCTGTACCAAGGGGTAATGGAATAATTCAGCCGTTTTTAATAATTCGGTTTTTGTTTTTATGAGTGCCTGCCTGGCCATAGGAATCCCGGCTGTTTCCATCAATTCATGTACTTGATCCGGCCCAAGGAAACCAGGTAATAAATCTTTAATTAAAGATCTTATGTTGATAGCATTGCTATTTGGATGCGGATGTTCTTCAATGATTACAGATTTGTTTTGCATTACTTTGGCAAGACTTTTTGCAAAAATGTATTCATCTGAAAATGCGATATTGCCTTTTTGGATAAATTGATTGATCTCTTCTTTTACATTGACGACAGAAGGAAAAATAGCAAATATGGGTTTACAACATGTTTGGATCATCTCATGGATAACCTGATAGGCATCTTTTACACTTCCCAAACCAGGACTTCCAAAAATCACGATCATAGAACCGATCTCTGCTACTTCATTTTCGCAATATGCCATAACCTGTTCCAATTGTTGAGCTGTACCTGTTGCGAGAATATCAATTGGATTTGCAGTAGCAGCTCCTGGGTACAATATTTGCTTCAGCTCCTCTTGATGTTTTTCAGAAAAGTCGGGTACTGATAAGCCGTTTTGTGAAAGAGTATCGGTCACAATAACTCCAGGGCCTCCTGCATGTGTGATTACGGCAAAATTCTTTTGATTTAATTGGGTTATTTGTAAAATGGACCCGAGTGTGATCAGTTCATTCCGGCTTTGACACCTTATGATTCCTGCCTTGTTAAAAAGGGCCTGCACGAAGAGGTCTGAATTGGCCATAGCGCCGGTATGTGAGGCAGCGGCGGCGCTTCCTTTGTCCGTAATGCCAGATTTAAGTGCAACTATAGTGCACCCTTTTTGCCTTAATGAAAGTGCGTGGTCAAGCAGTTTAGTAGGATGCTTAATGCCTTCTAAGTACAACAGTTTAATCAGGCTACTCTTTCCATGGATAAATGTTTCATCTAAATGTTGTAATACATCTTCTACCCCAATCTGAGCACTGTTTCCTACGGTAAACAGGTTTGAAAACCGCAAACCCATCAGCTGGGCTATTTCTAAAGTAAAGACTCCTGTTGCACCGGAAGCTGATATAAAATCTACACCTTTTTTATCGATCAAGGGAAGTGGTCTGGTAAAGATTCCTGCATAATGCTTATTGATCATTCCAATATTATTTGGACCCAAAAGACTCCCTCCTGATGCAGATATGAGTGCAGTGATTTCTTTTTCCATAGCAGCTCCGGTATCGTCAAGTTCAGAAAAGCCGGCCGCGTAAATAATGAAACCCTTGGTTCCCTTTTTTGTGATCAATTCTTTCACAACTTCAAGAATACCCAGCGCAGGGATGGCAATGATGGCCAGATCAGTTTGGGGAAGTAGAGCGATATCTCTATATGATTTAATACCCTGTACGACGTCTTTTTTTGGGTTGACAACAAATAACTTTCCTTTGAAGCCTTGATCTATCAAGTTTTTTAGAACACTTCCCCCTATATGGTCAATATGGTCAGAACCACCTATTACTGTGATGCTTGATGGATTGATTAATTTTTTGTGCAACATAACTGTGCAATATTGGTACTATAAATTAAGGCAAAAAAAATGACTCATTAGCTGATATTTGTCAAGTCTTTTGGGTTCAAAATGTCCTTACTTTGAAGAGCGTAATTCAAGTTTAAATGGTATGTATGCATTCTCGCGAGCCGTTAATTCAATGCACTCTGAAGACATTAAATTATTAATGAAGCAGTCTTCCGGGAAAGGCTTGACCTCTTTTGCCGGAGGAATGCCCAATAACGACTTGTTTCCTGTTAAGGAAATAGACGAGATTTATAACAATTTAGACGATGACCTAAAGAAACTTTGTTTTCAATACGGCCCAACTTCAGGGTATCCGCCTTTGGTAAGATCTCTTCAAAAAATCATGCTGAGGAAAGGGTTGCCTGCTGAAACCGATCGAATTTTAGTAACGACAGGTTCATTGCAGGCCATAAGTATTATCACTCAGGAATTCGTGAATGAAGGAGACGTTATCTTAACTGAGAACCCCTGTTTTGTTGGTGCCATTTCTATATTTGAAACCTATGGGGCAAAGATCATTGGGATCCCTATTGATAAAGAAGGTATTGACATTCAGACCTTAGAAGAAGTGATTGCTTCATTAAAAAGCCCTCCAAAATTTCTATATATTACCCCAAATTTTCACAACCCTGCTGGAATTTTATATACTGAGCAACGCAGAAGAGCTCTTTTAAACGTATTATCCGGAACCGAAATAATTCTAATAGAAGATGATGCGTATGGAGACCTCTATTTTGATTCAAAAGACCAATCGCTAACAAAACCCCTAAAAGCATATAAAGGGTATGATGTTGACATCATATATACCGGATCTTTCTCAAAAATTCTCGGACCGGGATTTCGTTTGGGATATATGCTATCTTCTCCAGAGATATTTGAAAAAGCTGAGTCGATTAAACAGGCTTTGGATGCATGTACCTCCAATTTCATGCAAATTCTGGCTACCGAATTTATAGATGGCGGTTATCTTGAATCCTATCTTGATTTTTTGAGAAGAGAATATCGAGAAAGAAAGGAGATCCTGCAGATGAGTCTTAAAAAACATTTGCCAAAGGGCATTAAATGGGTTGAGCCCCAAGGCGGATTTTATATGTGGCTTTGGCTACCAGATCCTCTTCAGTCCACGGCATTATTTAAGGATTGTTTAAAACAAGGTCTTGTTTTTGTCACTGGCAGAACCTTTGATCCCGAAAATGTAAAGGATGACCATCTAAGATTGTCCTTTTCAAACATGCCTAAAGATGACATAGAGAAAGGCGTCATACTTCTTTCCCAAGTAATCAGAAATCATTTTAAAGGGCATCAATCTTTAGAGCTTAGTACACAAAATCGATAAATTCTTTCGCCTTTTGTTGTCCTTGTTTAAATGCTTCAATATTTTTTTGAATGACCTTATCACTTTTTTCCCTGAAGAAATACCTGATGGCTTGTATAAATTTTTCTTCTGGCATTGGAAAGTGTTCAGCCGCAGCGCCAAGAAGAATCATATTACAGACCTTTGTGTTTCCCATGTCTTTTGCACAACTTTTGGCATTGATGATAATGTGATTCCAATGTGTTTTTATCTGCTTGTACAATTCGTGTTTGTCAGGATAGTTAACGATGTTTTCAAATGTGCTCGAATCAGTAATAATCCAGCCATTTTTTTTAAGAAAAGGGATATGTCTTAACAGTTCCATGGGTTCTGCTGATAAGATCAGGTCGGTTTCCCCTTCAGGAATCAAGTCAGAATAAATCTGTTTATCTGAGATTCTGACATGGCATTGCACGGCACCCCCGCGCTGACTCATGCCATGAACTTCAGACTGTTTTACAAAAAGATTTTGATAGAGTGCAGCAGTGTCAATAATGGAAGCCAGGGTAAGGATACCTTGTCCACCTACTCCGGATAAGATGATATTAGACTTCATAATGTAGATTTAGTTAAAGGAGGCTATTTTTTGTTTGATTTGTTCTTTGCTATCCCTGCTCAGCCTTACGCAGGGCCTTTCCGATATGATAACCGACACCCCTTTGTAATGGATTTCTTTTCTTAACAGCTCGAGATTTTTATCAAAATTCTTTTTTAGTGGCACCATCATGATTAAATGCTCAGGAGCGACTCCAAGACCAAGACATATCTCTTTAAGGCGACCAGTGGCGACAGATTCCTGAGCTCCTGTCATGGCAACCGTTGAATTGTCTGAAATAATCACTGTGATGGGCGACTGATCACTAATAGCCTCTAATAATCCAGTCATACCTGAATGGGTAAAAGTGGAATCTCCTATAACGGCAATCGCATTTTCTAGTCCTGCATCTGCAGCTCCTTTGGCCATAGTGATGGAAGCACCCATGTCAATCAATGTGTTGATCGTATTGAGCGGCATTAATGCCCCAAGTGCGTAGCAGCCGATATCCCCGAACACTTTTTTTTGTCCAATCTCAGGGAGTATTTGCTGAATAACTTTAAAGAGATCCAGGTGTCCGCATCCTTCACAAAGCTGTGGAGGTCTTCCAACAACAAGATCTGAAACGTGAGTCTGCTCCTTTCTGTACAAACCGATGGCTTTGCCAACGATATTCGGAGTCAGCTCTCCGGTAAGTGGGAGGTGTCCACTTAGTTTTCCGGTAACTTTTGGATTTTCCTCAAAGAAATCATGAATGAGTTCTTCTACTAAGGGATACCCTTCTTCTACGACAAGTACTTCGTCACAATCTTTATATAATTTTTTAATTTTTTCTTTTGGGACCGGATATTGAGAGATTTTTAGTAGTGAAAAGAATTCCAGATCTTCAGCCAGGTTTTCCATCACATAATTGTATCCAATACCACAGGCTATAATTCCCAAAGAACGATCTTTATGTTGTCCTAATTTGTTAAACGGAGATTTTTCAGAAGCCTCTACTAGATCAAATTTTTTATCGACCAATTTGTCATATTGTTTCCTGGCATTTGATGGGACCAGAGCAAAGCGATCGGTATTTACAGGTAACTGAATACCATTTTGCGCCCTTCTTTCTTTAAAAGTAACACCAGTACGTGAATGTGACAACCTGGTCACCATTCTCAATAAGACAGGAAGTTGTGTCTCTTCCGACAAATCAAATGCGTAGTGCATCATATTATAGGCCTCCTGCTGATTAGAGGGTTCCAGAATGGGTACCTTAGCAAATTTTCCATAAAACCGGGAGTCCTGTTCATTTTGAGAAGAGTGCATGGATGGATCATCTGCAACCACAACAACCAATCCGCCATTGATTCCTGAAACGGCCATATTCATAAACACGTCTGACGCTACATTCAACCCAACATGTTTCATTACAGTCAAGGCTCTTTTACCGCAATAGGACATTCCCAAGGAGGCCTCCATTGCTGTTTTCTCATTAACAGACCAGGTGGAACGTATCTGAAGTTCTTTAGCGATTTTAGATTTTTGTATGTATTCAGTTATTTCAGTGGAAGGCGTTCCAGGATAGGCATAGACCCCCGAAATACCGGCATCGATGGCACCCTGCGCCAAGGCTTCATTTCCAAGAACTAAATTTTTCATTCTAGCTTCTTCAAGTTATAGGAAAAGTAAATGTAGATGTTAAGACTAGTAATTTTTATGATTTTCATCATACTATGATTGAATTAATGAATAAAATTGAAAAACTCTCCTTCCACTTTTGATAAAATTCAAGTATTTTTGACGTCACATCCTTTTTCTTAAAAAAAGAAGGGAATTAAAATTATTCTGGTTTGGAAAAAAATGAACTTTATCCGATCTTTCTCAAAGTAGCTACATTAAATGTCTTGATCGTCGGTGGAGGAAATGTTGGCTTGGAAAAACTAACCTTTTTGTTAAAATCAAGCCCGGGAGCCAGGGTTACGATGGTATCAAAAGCATTTATCCCTCAAGTGGTTGAACTTGCCAAAGGATATCAAGTCTCTCTGATAGAGGCTGCCTATGAAAGAAAGTTTTTAAAAGATAAACAAATCGTCATTGTAACTACCGATCAATTGGATGTCAATATTGAGGTGTACAATGATTGTAAAAAGGAGAATATATTGGTGAATTTAGCTGATAATCCAACATACTGTGATTTTTACATGGGTGGAATTGTTACAAAGGGAAATGTAAAAATTGCTATATCTACCAATGGGAAATCACCAACTGCAGCCAAAAGACTCAGGCAATTTTTTGAAGAAATACTTCCTGAAAATCTTAATGAATTGGTTGAGAATTTAAATAGTTACAGGAAAACTATCAAGGGTGATTTTGAGGAAAAAGTGACCAAGCTAAATGATTTGACTAAAGAAATGATCAAGATCAAAAAAAATGATTAGCCCTCTTCCTTAGACATGGGCTATACAATTGATATTATTTTAGACGTCTAATGGATCGTGAGCAAAGGTTTAACTATGGAATTCACAATAAAATGCCATTCTGTTTAAATTTATTCTAGTTATCTTAAGGATAGTTAGAAACTCCTTAATATTATCTTTTTTATTGCTTAAATTTGCCAATAAAATTACCAGATAAATGTCAAAATTTGAATTGAAATTGCCAAAAATGGGTGAAAGTGTTGCTGAGGCAACTATAACTTCCTGGTTAAAGGAAGTAGGAGATACCATTGAAATGGATGAAGCGATTGTAGAAATAGCGACTGACAAGGTAGATTCTGAAGTTCCTAGTGAGGTAGAAGGTGTTTTGATGGAAAGATTTTTTGAAGTGGATGACGTTGTTGGAGTAGGACAGGTTATTGCTGTGATAGAAACCAATGGAGAAGCCTCAGAAAATGAGGTTGACGCTGAAGTAAAAGAGGTAGAATTACCGGAAGATATACCAACAGTGGTATCTGTAAAGACAAAATTTGAAAAAACAAGTGAAACAGTTGCTGATTTAAATTCGCCTAGTGGTAAATTTTTCTCTCCCTTGGTAAAAAATATTGCAAGGACCGAAGGAATTAGCCTTACAGAGTTGGAATCAATTCAAGGCACAGGTAAGGACCAAAGAGTTACCAAGAATGATATATTCACCTATATAAAAGGAGGTAGAAAGGCTGCTGAAAAAGCATTGGGTACAGCAAAACCTGAAGCTAAAGAAACACCAAAGGTTACGCAGGTTGTTGCGTCTCAGCCCGCCTTAAATGATGAGATTATAGAAATGAGCAGAATGGGTAAGCTGATTTCCAAGCATATGGTAGATTCCTTGAGAACTTCGGCACACGTTCAAAGTTTTGTAGAGGTTGATGTGACGAGCCTAGTAAAATGGAGAGAGAAGATCAAGGATGAATTTCAAAAAAGAGAAGGTGAGAAGATCACCTATACCCCAATTTTTATGGAAGCCGTAGCTAAGGCAATACGTGATTTTCCTATGATGAATATTTCCCTTGACGGTGACAAAGTGATCAAGCACAAGGACATTAATTTAGGTATGGCCGCAGCACTGGCCGACGGAAATTTAATTGTTCCTGTAATTAAAAAAGCTGATCAATTGAATTTGGTAGGAATGACCAAGATCGTGAATGACTTGGCCTATAGATCCAGATCCGGAAAGCTAAACCCGGATGATGTACAGGGAGGTACTTTTACTGTGACCAATGTAGGTTCTTTCGGAAGTATCATGGGTACACCAATTATCAATCAGCCTCAGGTTGGGATACTGGCCTTAGGGTCAATTCGCAAGGTTCCTGCTGTAATAGAGACTCCGGAAGGAGATCTTATTGGGATTAGACATAAAATGATATTATCGCATTCTTATGATCACAGAGTGGTCAATGGCGCCTTGGGAAGTATGTTTGCTAAGCGAATAGGAGATTACCTGGAAGCTTGGGATATCAACGCTAGTTTTTAATTCAATCAATTAAATAATATGAACTTCATTTCATTAAGATGAATATTAAACTTGAAAGACCCATTGTTTTCTTTGATCTGGAAACAACCGGGATTCAAATTGCAACAGACAGGATTGTGGAAATCTCTGTGCTGAAGGTCTATCCCAATGGAAATAAGGAAAGCTGGACACGGTTGGTAAATCCGGAAATTGAAATCTCAAAAGAAGCCTCCGATATTCATGGAATAACAAATGAAAGGGTCGTTACTGAACCGAAATTTTCTGAGCTCGCCCAGAAAGTGAGTACCATGCTTGAAGGTTGTGATCTTGCAGGATTTAATTCAAACAGATTTGATATACCGCTGTTGGCAGAAGAAATGCTGCGCGCCAATATCAATTTTGACATGGAAAACAGAAAAGCTATTGATGTACAGGTTATTTTTCATAAAAAAGAACAGCGAACCCTTGGTGCGGGATACGAGTTTTATTGTGGAAAAACACTTGATAATGCACATTCAGCTGAGGCCGATACCATGGCAACCTATGAAATTCTTGAGGCGCAGATTGAAAAATATGATGACCTCGAAAATGACATTGATTTTTTAAGTACCTATTCTTCGCATCAGAAGCGAGCTGATTTTGCAGGTTTTATTTTACTCGATCCTGAAGAAGAAGAGATTTTTTCTTTTGGCAAATACAGAGGTAGAAAGGTAAGAGATGTGTTTAGGGAGAATCCGGGGTATTATAACTGGATGCAAAACGCAGATTTCCCGCTGTACACCAAAAAAATATTGACAAGCGTAAAAGAGAAGATGTCATCCAAAAAGGAAATCACCACGCTGGAAGACCTTCAAAATAAATTCAATAAAAAAATTTAAAGATGTATGTAGATTTTGATACTTTGAATGATAATTCAAGGGTTTGGGTATACCAGTCAAGCCGTGAATTTAATGCTGGTGAAGTGGAAACCATGGAAGCAAAATTAAAAGATTTTGTCAATGAATGGACAAGGCATGGCGATGATCTAAAGGCTTCTTTTGAGATCAAGTATAATCATTTTATTATTCTGGCTGTAGACGAATCTTTTAATCAGGTTTCGGGATGTTCAATAGATGCTTCCACTCATGTTTTCAAACAATTTGAAAATGAGTTTAACTTACAACTTTTAAATAAACTGAATACAGCTTTTAAACATGGTGAGCATGTCAATGTTGTGTCACTTGCTGATTTTCAGAGGTATGTTAAAGAAGACAGAATTCATCAAGACACCCTGGTTTTCAATAATATGGTTCAAAACAAGGCTGATTTAGAAACGCTTTGGGAAGTTCCTGCAAATAGGAGCTGGCATAGCCGATATTTTAACTAATTTTTTTAATTTGCAGTGCCAATTTGCTGCCACCTGACCTGGCCTAAAAAGAGTAATTGATTAAGCCAAACCAATTATCATTTATCACATTAAATTCATTTCTATGAACAAGATTACAGTGCTTTTTGCCCTGCTTCTGAGCCTACAGGCCATAGCCCAAAAGGACCCCCTGACAACTAAAGACAGTATCGCTCAAAATCGATGGGTTGACAGTATTATGAATACCATGAATGTGGATGAGAAAATAGGCCAGTTGTTTATGGTTGCTGCTTATACCAATAAAGATGCTGAGCATGAAAAATTTATCAAAGACTTAATTACAAAACATCATATTGGGGCACTGATTTTTTTTCAGGACCAGGCGATCAAACAGGTTGAACTGACCAATGAATATCAACGTCTTTCCAGAATCCCTCTTTTGATAGGTATTGATGGAGAATGGGGTTTGCGGATGAGGTTAAAAAACACTGTCGCGTTTCCGTACAATATGGCTTTAGGAGCTATTCGCAATGATCAGTTACTCTATGAGATGGGTAAGCAAATGGGCAAGCATATGAAAAGGGAAGGAGTACATATTAATTTTGCTCCCGTAGTGGATGTAAATACGAATCCGTTGAATCCTGTTATTGGAAACCGTTCATATGGAGAGGATAAAATCAATGTGACCAGAAAGGCCATTGCTTTTAGCAAGGGTATCCAGAGTGAAAACATTATGGCTTGTGCCAAACATTTTCCGGGCCATGGAGATACTGCCCAGGATTCACATAAAACATTACCAACTGTAGACCATGATATGGCTCGACTGGATTCAGTAGAACTATATCCTTACAGAAAAATTATTGACCAAGGAATTGGATCTGTCATGATAGGGCACCTTAGTGTGCCCGCTTTGGAACCCAATGTGACGCTGCCCTCTTCATTGTCATATAATATTATTACGGGATTGCTAAAGGAGAAAATCGGTTTTAAGGGGTTGATTGTAACTGATGCCATGAATATGAAAGGTTCAGCTGATTTCGCATCTTCTGAGGAAATCAATTTGCAAGCGATACTGGCAGGTAATGATCTGTTGGATGTGCCGCTAAAGGTGGCCAAATCGATTCAATTGTTCAAAAAGGCCTATACCAAAGGTACACTTACCGAGGAAAGGTTGGATGAATCGGTCAGAAAGATCCTTAAGACTAAATATTGGGCGGGATTACATAAGTTTGAGCCCTTAAAAGTAGCGAATCTTATGAGTGACCTCAATACGATTGAGGATGATTTATTGAACCGTCGTTTGGTTGAGAGCTCGGTTACTCTTGTTCAGAATAAAAATGAGGTATTACCCATTAAGAACCTTGGTAAAAACAAAGTAGCTTATGTTAAACTGGGAAAACACAATAACAGTGTTTTTGTTAAAAGACTGAATGATTACACCAAGGTGGATGTCATAAAAGGAGCGACAGCAGCTGAATATTCAAAGAAACTCAAAGATTACGAAACGGTTATCATCAGTTTTCATACAAGCTTGGGGGCCTATGCCAATTATAAGATAGATGATGATGAATTATTAATCCTGCAGGAAATTACAAAAAACCATAAAGTAATTTTGGATGTATTCGCCAGTCCTTATAGCTTGTTAAAGATCAAATCATTTGAAAACATAGATGGTATTATTATATCTTATCAGAATACGGTCCTATCTCAGGATGTGTCGGCCCAAATGATTTTTGGAGCACTAGATATGAATGGTGTTCTTCCTGTTAATATAAAAGACGATTTTAAGGCAGGGTATGGATTACAGTTGGCTGGTATTGGAAGACTGGGATATTCAGTTCCCGAAGATGTGGGTTTAGATTTGAAGAAACTTCAACGGATTGATTCTGTAGCTGAGCTTGTCATTGATTCGGCTATGGCTCCTGGAATGCAGGTTCTGGTGGCAAGGCATGGAAAGGTGGTTTACAGAAAAAGTTATGGGTATTTTACTTATGACGAAAAAAAAAAAGTAGATAACAGTAGTATTTATGATCTGGCATCAGTAACCAAGATACTTGGTGGTCTGCCAATGATCATCAAAGCCGAAGAAGATGGTAAATTTGATTTGAATTCACCGCTTGGTGTTTTAATGCCTGTATTAGCGGGGAGCAATAAAGATACTGTGACAGTAATGGAGGCCCTGTCGCATTATGCAAAACTTAAGCCATATATCCCCTATTACGAAACTATGGTTGAAGGGGAAGATAATCAGCCAATGAAGGAGTATTTCAGCGACTCGGCTTCAAGTAAATACAGTATTAAAGTAGCGGAGAATCTTTATTTAAGAACTGATTATCAGGATACTATTTTTAAGTTGATTGCAGATGCACCTCAAAGAGATGTATTGGAGTATAAATACAGTGGATTGCCTTTTTATCTTTTTAAAGATTATTTGGAAAAGGCTTATCAGAAACCCATGGAGCAACTCAACTATGATAATTTTTATGGACCTTTAGGAGCAACAACGCTAGCGTATAATCCCTTGAATAAATTTCCCAAATCCAATATTGTACCTACCGAAAAAGACGAATTTTTCAGACACCAGCTTTTGCACGGAATTGTACATGATGAGGGAGCTGCGATGATGGGCGGTGTGAGCGGAAATGCTGGTTTATTCGGGAATTCAAATGATGTGGCAAAAATGATGCAGATGTACCTTCAAAAGGGATATTATGGAGGAAGAAGTTATTTTAAACCAGAATCTTTCGATAAATTCAACAAAAGGTATTTTGAAGAGAAAGGAGTAAGACGGGGTTTGGGTTTTGACAAGCCGCAACTTGACGAGTCAATGGCCACTTGTGGTTGTATTTCGTTTAAAAGCTTTGGTCATAGTGGCTATACGGGGACCTATACTTTCGCAGATCCCGAAACTGAAATCGTATATGTGTTTCTCTCAAATCGTGTGTATCCAACCCGTGAGAACAATAAACTTGGAGACGCGGATATTAGAACTGTTGTGCAGGGTTTGATTCAGGAGGCCATTGTCAAATAAAAGATTCTTATTTTGATTTAACGAAAAGGTAAACGATTAAAAAGCTAAGAGCCAGGTAAATATATCCTGTAAGATCATCGAATAAATAGGTCACTATTCCGGCTTGTATAAAATAGCAAAGAGGGAACAAGGTTATACCAATCGTAAAACGCCAGGTTGCAATAAATTCTTCTTCCTTTATTTTCGGATACATGTATTTCCAAACCAAAATTGGAATAAAGCTGTTGACCAGCACTAAGGGCCGAAGAAAGTGAAACTGGTTGTCTTGATTTGCTATATCCTGATGCGTGTGGTCTATACCAGGTAATTTCTCATTAACTTTTGAAGGATGGAGGAACTCTTCCTCTTTGAAGGCCGCTGCTATTTTATCGTGGTGTTCTGTGTTTTCTATGTGTGTGATCAGTTTTTTCATGGCTTCACTTACCTCATTTTTCAGTTCAGAAGAGGCTACGTTTAAGGCATTGTCTTTATGATCATCATGTATAGGAATAGGCGCTCCAAAAACCAAGTGTACGCTGCTCGCGAATTTTTTTGCATTGGTATAGTTGATTCCTATTGGAACAACAACTATTTCCTGATCCGGATTGTTTTCCAAAGCGCCAAGTATGATCCTTGTAAAACCTTTACTCAGTATTCTTAATCGCCGTTGGATATTGTGATTCCCTTCAGGAAAGATCAATAGGGTTCCTTTCTTGTTGAATATCTTATAACATTTCTGAAATACTTCTTCATTTTTGGAAAGGCTTGTTCGCCCGTCTCTGATCCTGTAAATTGGGATCATATTAACAGTGGATAAAAGCGCTTTAATTAGAGGCTTGTTAAAAACATCAGCTCGGGTCAAAAAATTCAATTCCCTAGGTGTTATGGAAGCGATCAATAAGGCGTCTATGAGCGCATTCTGGTGGTTGGCCACAAATAAAATCGCCTTGTTTCTTGGGATATTATCTCTACCTGAAATCAATATTTTTTTGAAATAAAAGGAGAACCCCAAGCGCACGTAAAATTTCATAAAAAGGTACCAGATCTTTTTCATGCCTTAATCGGTTTTGATTTATCTGACCAGAAAAAGGCGATCAACAAGCCGGATAATATGTCCCAAATAGCCCAGAAAGCTACAAATAGAGCCATTCCGCCAAGGCCGTTAAAGAAGCTGAATACCAATAATAGGCCAAGACCTGAATTTTGAATCCCTGTTTCTATACTAAGTGTTTTTTGATTCAGATAAGTGAGTTTATTCAATTTAGCAAAATAGAAGCCAACCAACAATAAGATTCCGTTGTGGGCAATCACCAAAATAAAAACATAATGGATGTGCTCCATAAAGATATCAAGATTATTATAGAATGCTCCAGCCACAAACGAAAGAAAAATCAAAATGGAAATCGGTTTTAAAAAGCGAGAGACTTTAGAGGCAAAAACGGGTTGATAGTGATTGATCACCATACCTAAAATCAAAGGGATACCCAGGATCAATAAAACGAATTTGGCTACTTCTGATGGCGCTACATTTACTTTTGTAAGAATTTCAGCAGTTGGTTCATAAAAGCTCCCCCAAATTGCAAAGTTAAGGGGCGTCATAACAAGGGCCGCTATAGAGGCAAAAGCGGTAAGGCTAACTGATAAGGCTGCATTTCCACCTGCTAGTTTGGTCATAAAATTAGAAATATTTCCCCCGGGACAGGCAGCAACCATGATCATACCCAAGGCAATGCTAGGAAAGGGATCGATAACGAGAATCATTAAAAAGGTAACGAAAGGAATCAGTATGAACTGTGAAATGATACCCACAATTACGGGTTTAGGTGACTTCAGAAGGTTTGTAAAATCTGACATTTTGATGTCGAGCGCCACTCCAAACATGATCAGGGATAAGGTTAGGTTGACAACCCAAAGGTTGTCTGAATTAAAATTGATCTGAATGTCGTCTACCGAATTGATCATGGAGTAGTTGTTACTTTGGGTTAGTTCTTAAATGCGTAAGCGATAATATTTGCTCCCATTTGTAAGGCTTTTAACCTGACTTCAGGAGGATCATTATGCACTACTTCGTCTTCCCAACCATCGCTAAGGTCACTTTCATAATCATAAAAGCAAATTAGTCGTCCTTCGTAGAACAGTCCGAAGCCCCTTGCAGGTTTGGCATCGTGCTCATGAATTTTTGGTAAGGTAGTAAAATTATAGTTCTGGTGGTAAATCTCATGATCGAAGGGTATTTCTTCAAATTCCAGTTCGGGAAAAACCTTTTTCATTTCTTTACGGATGTATTCATTCAAGCCATAATTGTCTGAAATATGTAGAAACCCTCCTGAAATCAAATAATTTCTTAAATTTTCACTGGCTTGATCAGAGAAGAAAATATTTCCATGGCCCGTCAAAAATACAATTGGAAAATTGTATAATTCCTTGCTTTGGGGCTCGATACTTCTTGGTTTTTCAGACAAACCCGTATAAATGTTTTCATTGCAATAACGGACTAGATTAGGAACTGCAGTTGGATTGGCATACCAGTCACCCCCTCCTTCATATTTCAATATGGCTACTTCTTGTCCGGTAACAAATGGAGTTATGACTAAGCATAAAAAAAGCAAACCCAGTTTTATGGCTAAATAATATGAATTGAAAGTCTTAATCCTCATAAGATGGTTAAGTTATAAAATTTCATTGAGAAGTGATACATAGCTACAAGCAACTATGCCTGCTGTTTCCGTTCTCAACCGGCTCTCACCTAGAGTGATTGGTTTGATGTTTTGTTCCAAAGCCTGTTTTATTTCATTTACTGAAAAATCACCTTCAGGCCCAATGAGAATCATCATTTTTTGACGGAATGGAATGTAAGTACTAAGAGGCTTTTTAATATTATCTTCACAGTGAGCCATCAAGCCGAGATCCCAATCATTTTTTTTGATAAACTCCTTGAATTTCACAGGACTGTTCAAAATAGGTAGCTGAAATTTTAAAGATTGTTTCATGGCCGATAGAATGACTTTTTCCATTCGCTCAGTTTTAAACTGTCTTCTTTCTGAATGATCACAAAAAATGGGGGTAATTTCATCTATACCAATTTCAGTAGCTTTTTCAAGGAACCATTCAAAACGATGATTCAATTTTGTCGGGGCGATAGCAATATGTAAATGATAATTCCAGTTTTTGGACCTTTCTTCCCAATTATTGACATGGGCAATACATTTTTTATCAATGGCTTGTGTAATTTCGGCGGAAAACAATTTGCCCTTGCCGTCAGTGATGTTGAGTGTATCACCATTTACTTTTCTCAATACCCTTACGATATGTCTGCTTTCTTCCTTGTTAAAGGAAAGTTGGTCTGACGATGTATTGATATCCTTGTTGTAAAAAAGTTGCATGATTTTTTAAAGTGCGTGGTTAAAAGTAATTAATTCTAAGCACTATTTATGAAGTGATCAATCTTAACTGAGATCTTTTCTCATTGTACACCTTCTTTTATACACTTCTGGTTTGAAATTTTTCCAGATGAGTTGAATGTCCTTATTATCTTCCAGTTCGGGCGTGATGATCAGTTTTTCAACTCCTTTTTCAGTGTAAGTTTTAAAAAACTCATCAAAAACAATAGCGGTCACCCCTTTTCTTTGGTATTCAGGAAGGATCCCAATGAGGAAAAAAACTGAAGATTTGGAATATTTTTTAGCCCGTAACAGATGTATAAAGCCAGTGGGAAATAACTTACCATTTGCTTTTTGAAGTGCTTCAGCAAAAGAAGGCATGGTAATGGAAAATGTGACGAGTTTATCCTCTTTGTCAACAATAAATTTTATGTATTCAGGATTGATAAAATTGACAAATTTCTTTTTTAAATAGGTCTTTTGTTTATCACTCACAGGAACAAAGGAAGATAATTTGGCATAGGTGGCATTAAAAAGATCAAACATGTCTTCTGCGTAAGGCATCACTTCTTTAGTTGTCTTAAAATTAATGGCCCTAAGCTCATAACGTTCTTTGATCACGCCTGCATATCTCTGATATTTTTCGATATCTACATTTTTAAAATAAAAATTGGATTCGACAAATTTTTGGGCCGGTTCCAATCCTAATTTTTTAAAATGTTCGGCATAGTAAGGATAATTATACCAGGTGATCATGGTGCTTATTGAATCAAAGCCTTCCGTTAGTACCCCAACTTTGTCCAAATTAGAAAAGCCCAGGGGGCCTTCCATAAAATCTAGTTTCTTATCTAAACCAATTTCCTGAACCTTATCCAACAGCGCTTTGCTAACTTCGAGATCATCGATAAAATCGATCCAGCCAAATCTCATTCTGCGTACTTTTTGAACTTCTATTTCTAGATTGTTCACTATGGCCGCGACCCTTCCAACTACTTTGCCTTTGTTTAGGGCTAAAAAAAATCTGGCATCAGCATGTTCGAAAACAGGATTTTTGAGTTTGTCAAAACTGCCTACTTCTTCGTTAATAATAGGTGGGACCCAGTATTTATTTCCTTTATATAATGAAAAGGGAAATTTCACGAATTGTTTGAGTTCCTTTTTTGTCGAAATCTCCTGGATTTTTATCATTCGACAAAACTAGTCGTTTTCTGATTTTTTATTGTATTTTTTTTCAGCTTTTTCTTTTTGCTTCTGTTCCTTGACTAATCTTTGATTTTGTTTTTTCCTTGCTTTCTGGGCTTTTTTGTTCACAGGAGCATTAATATCTCTGGTTTTTACCTTTGAAGTTTTGACATCCCTCATTTTACCGTTTTTTGATGCTTTGTTACCGGCAAACAGTCCGAAAGTTATGGTATTAAAGAAACTTTTCTTTTCTTGTGGCATGATATTTTCATTGTTATCAACCTTGCCAACGATTACTTTATCCTTGTGATTATCGAGCCTCCAGGAGAGTCCGCCACCAATCAAATAGGTGTTATCGCCTCTTTCATCCAGGATCATTCTGGCAGAAAGGTCTGCCTGCATGTTAGGATTGATCAAATAGGCACCACCGGCACCAAACTGAAAATCGTTCGGCCTTCCTTCCTTGTTATAAAAAAATCCTTGATTCTCTCCAAAAATTGACCAGTTTTGGTGTAAGGTGTAGGTAACCGTTATAATATATGAGTTTTCAGCATCTTCAGTAAAGGCTTTATCAGCAATTAAATTGAAGAGAACGATCAATCTATTTGATAAATCATTTTGTGTATAAATACCAAACCGAGGACTAATCCCTTCTGGGTTCTTATAAAGTTCTGTAAGTAAATTTGTGTTTAGACCTGCATAAACCCCAACTGCAGGGATCAATCTTTTTTTATCAAAACTATGTCTCGCCTTCCAGCTTCTGATCTCTTTTGATTTGTCTGCATATTCAGGTTTATACACAAGATACTTCGCTCCAATGGTAAGTTTGCTAAAACCAAATGCTGACTCGCTATATATGGCTGGCCGGGTAAAGTCCCTGCTCTCACTCACAATAGCCATATCAAGGCTAAATTCCAATTGCTCAAAAAACTGCCCGGTTCTAAATGTAATATCCGACCCAAAACTACTAGCAGCATAAGAAAAGCTTTCTTCTAGGATGGGGTCATAATAAAGGTAATTGCCAACCTTCTTATAAAAAAGACCAGCTTCTACCTGATATACTTTGGTTCCCACACTATAGGGAGTACCTGAGAATCCCGGACGACGGGAATTAATCACCTCTGTATACTGCCCATAGCTAAATTCAGCCAAAAGCAGGAGGAGAAGGGTTGTAAAGAAGGATTTCATGTTCAACTTATAATATGATCAAATTAAGTTTTTCATTATATAAACGCTGAAGTTGCTCTCAAATTGTTATTTTTGAAAATTAAATTTTATAATTATGCAGAAGGCTTCAATTCAGGGTTTATGGTTCATTGTGATCCTTATTCTTGGGTACTATGCTTTCAAGTGGTTGGCAAGGATTTTTCTTCCTTTTTTGATGAAAAAAGCAGTAAGAAATTTTGAAAAAAAAGCCAGAGAGCAACAAGGATATCAGAACCCTGCAGATCATGTAAAAGAAGGAGAAACGGTTATTGATAAACAACCAAGATCAGGAAAGGAGAGCAATAATAGTGTTGGTGAATATGTTGATTTTGAGGAAGTTGATGAGTAGTGAGCTTCCAGGTCAAATTTGAATTGAATTTAGCTTATAATCTATGAATATTAAGAAATTCCTGCCAATTCTGGTTGCTTTACTAAGTTTTGTGATTATTTCGCTAGCTTATTTTTCACCGGTCTTAGAGGGGAAGGAACTTTTTCAGTCTGACATTGCCCAATTCAGAGGAATGTCAAAAGAAGTCAAGGAATTTAGAGATCAATATCACGAAGAACCTTATTGGACCAACAGGGCTTTTGGAGGAATGCCTACTTACCAGCTCAGTACTTATTACCCCAATGATTATATTAAAAAATTAGATGGATTGTTAAGGTTTCTGCCGAGACCTGCCGATTATCTGTTTTTATATTTTTTGGGTTTTTTCCTCTTATTAAGTGTGCTAAAAGTTGATTGGAAATTAGCTTTGATTGGGGCTTTGGGTTTCGGATTTTCAACCTATTTGATTATTATTTTAGGTGTAGGTCACAATGCCAAGGCACATGCGATAGCTTATATGCCTTTTGTATTGGCTGGATTATTATTGGTTTTTCAGAAAAAGTATCTGCAGGGGTTTGTGCTGACAGCTTTGGCCATGTCTCTGGAAATTAATGCCAGTCATCCACAGATGACCTATTATTTGCTATTCTCAGTCTTAATTTTTGGTATTGTTCACTTGATTCAGGCCTTTAAGGAAAAGGAAATTTCTGTTTTCGTGAAAGAAGTAGGCATCTTATTGGTGGCGGTTATTCTGGCTGTGGGTGTTAATGCCACGAGTTTATTGGCTACAAAAGAATATGCCGAACACAGTACCAGAAGTAAAAGCGAACTTACGATCAATCCGGATGGAAGTCCCAAAGAAATTACTTCAGGGTTGTCAAAAGAATATATTACCCAATACAGTTTTGGATTACTTGAGACTTTTGATTTGTTCATTCCTCGTTTTATGGGAGGTTCAAACAGTGAAAAACTTGATAAAGAAAGTTATACGTACAGATTTTTAAAAGAAAAAGCCGGAAGAAAACAGGCGCTGGGGTTTGCAGAAAATGCACCCATGTATTGGGGAGAGCAACCTATTGTTGCAGCCCCTCCTTATCTTGGGGCGGTTTTTATCTTTCTATTTGTGCTTGGCGCACTTCTGGTCAAAGGACCTTTAAAAAAGTGGCTTGTGGCGGCAACTGTTTTTTCGATTCTAATGAGTTGGGGTAAGAATTTCGATTTACTGACCAATTTTTTTATTGATTATGTCCCTTTGTACAATAAATTTAGGGCGGTTTCATCGATTCAGGTGATCGCTGAAATTGCGGTACCACTCTTGGCAATTTTAGGACTGCATCACTTTTTGAATGGCAAGGTTGATAAGGCAGAAAAATTGAAGGCCTTTAAATGGGCGGGAATTTCAGTGGCTGGATTGGCCTTGTTTTTTGTAGCAGTAGGAGCTAATTTATTTGCTTTTGAAAGTTTTCGTGATGGAAATTATGAAAACATGCTTGCCGGTTTATCAGATGCCTTGATCGAGGATAGAAGAACCATATTTTTTCAGGATAGTCTGCGTTCGCTAATTTATGTGGTTATCACAGGGTGTTTGCTGTGGTTATTTTTAACAGCAAAGATCAAAAAGAATATTGTAGTGGGAGGGATTTTGGTCCTTGTGCTTCTGGATTTGGTCCTTGTTGATAAAAGATATGTCAATAATGATGATTTTATCAGTAAATCACGATTGGAAAATCCTTTTGAATTGACACCTATGCAAGGTGAAATCTTAAAGGACAAAGGGCACTACCGTGTGCTGAATTTTATGGTTGATCCTTTAAATGATGGAAGTACGTCATTTTATCACAATTCTATTGGAGGTTATCATGCTGCAAAACCAAGAAGGTTTCAAGAATTATATGAGTTTCAGATTGCCAGAAACAATATGGAAGTATTGAATATGCTCCATACCAAGTATTTTATTTTTCCAGGTGAGAATAACCAGGAAAACGTTCAACTGAATGAAGATGCCAATGGGAATGCATGGTTTGTTCATGAAATTGAATTTGTAGACACTGCTAATGAAGAAATTAGGGCTTTGGATAGTCTGAAAACAAAAGAAAGAGCAGTCTTTACTCGAAACTATGAGGAGGAATTAACTAATTTGAAGTTTGAAAAGGACAGTATGGCTACTATTGTTTTGAGTAGTTACAAGGCCAATGAAATGATATATAAAACTTCATCTGAAACCCAGCAATTAGCCATTTTCTCAGAAATGTATTACAAGGATGGATGGAATGCTTATTTGGATGGGGAAAAGATCCCTTATATGAGGGCAAATTACGTATTAAGAGCTGCAGTAATTCCAGCAGGGAACCATGAGTTGCTGTTTAAATTTGAACCAAAAGTGATTCAAACGGGTAGTTCTATATCTCTTGTTTCTTATGGATTATTACTTTTAATATCTTTGGGATGGTACTTTAAAGAAAGGAAAAAAAAGGCTGATTAATTTGATCATGAGCGAATTCAAATCATATAATACTATTCCTAAAAAAAGATACGCACATACTGTAGCTTTTTTACAGTCGGTACTTCCTGCGCCAGCCACCATATTGGATCTCGGAGTGCGCAATGAACTCAGTGAGATACTAGAAAGTCAAGGTTATACAGTCTATAATACCCATGGCGAGGATTTGGATCTTGATTTTTCCAATGTCCTCAAGTATGAAGTAGATGCCGTAACAGCCTTTGAAATTTTTGAACACCTGATTGCACCGTTTAATGTGCTCAATAGCATCAAAGCATCAAAGTTGATTACTACGGTACCCTTGAATCTTTGGTTTGCAAGTGCTTATAGAAGTAAAACCGATAAATGGGACAGGCATTATCATGAGTTTGAAGACTGGCAATTTGATTGGCTATTAGAAAAGTCAGGCTGGCAAATTAAAAAATATGAAAAGTGGTCAAGCCCAGTAAAGAAAATTGGTTTTAGACCCATTCTAAGAAAATTTACGCCTAGATATTATGCCGTCTATGCGGAAAGATAGATTCCTTAAGACATGAAAATCGGAATGATACTAGACAAGTCCTTTCCACCTGATCCTCGGGTTGAAAATGAAGCGCTGGCATTGATCAGCAGCGGTCATGAGGTTTTTCTTTTTTGTCTGACCTATCAACAGGAATCGAATGAAGAAACTATTAAAGGTATAGAGGTCAAAAGATATCTCAGCAATAACTTAGAATACAAACTTTCGGCTCTGTCGTACACGATGCCCTTTTACAGGAAAATGATGTCGAAGAAAATTGCTCATTTTTTAAAGGTGAACGAAATTGATATCATTCACGTGCACGATATGGTAGTGGCAGAAGCTGTGATTGAGGCGAATGAAGTTTTACAACTTCCTGTGGTTTTGGATCTGCATGAGAACAGGCCAGAGATTATGAAAACATATCCGCATTTGAATAAATTCCCTGGTAATCTCCTTATTTCAACTGATACATGGAAGCGCAAGGAAGGTGCCCTTGTTAAAAAGGCCGACCGAACCATTGTTGTAACAGAGGAAGCCAAGACAGAATTACTAAACAGGTTGGGTATACCGGACCGTAAAATTGTAGTTGTTCCTAATACTGTGAAGTCAACATTTTATAATGACTTTTTGATTGAACAGGCTATTTTGGAAAAGTATAAAGATAAATTCGTTATTCTTTATTTAGGGGATACAGGTTTGAGAAGAGGTTTGTTGTCAATGATTGAGGCCCTTGGGATTATTGGTAAAGATAAGGCTCTCATAAAACAAATGAAGTTGGTCATTGTGGGAAAAAACTCCTCTGATAAGGTACTGAAAAGTAGGGTGGAAGCACTTGGTCTTGAGAGAATAGTTGATTTTGAAGGATGGCAGGATATTACGCTCTTTCCTTCCTATCTTAAGGCTGCGAATATTGGTATCTCTCCTTTGCATCGAAACCTTCATCACGATACGACTTATGCCAATAAATTATTTCAATATATGAGTTTTGCTATACCCGTTTTGGCCAGTGATGCGCTAGCTCAAAAAAACCTTATCGAGGAGGTCAATAGCGGTTTAGTGCATAAAGAAAAAGACACAGTGGAGATCGCTGAAAAGATATTGATTCTATTTAGAGACCCTAATTTATCAAAGGAGCTCGGGTTGAATGGAAAACGATTTATTGAGGAGAAATTTTGCTGGGAAAAGGTCTCGGGTAATTTGAAGGACCTATATTTGGAATTTGAGAAACCTTGAAAGTTTTATTGATCACATATTATTGGCCCCCTGCGGGAGGCAGCGGCGTACAAAGATGGCTTAAATTTGTTAAGTATTTGCCTTCTTTTGACGTGACTCCTGTTGTTTATACGGTGAAAAACCCTGACTATGTGATAGAAGATAAGAGCCTTATTTCAGAAGTTCCTGATGATATTCAAGTGATCAGACAAAGTATCTGGGAGCCGAATACGATTCTCTCAAAGTTATATCATAAAGAGAAACAGCAGAGTGCAGGTTTTATTGACCCTAATCCATCCTTTCTTGGGCGTCAGATGCAATATATCAGGGCTAATTATTTTATCCCTGATGCCAGGAAATTCTGGATTAAACCTTCGGTTAAAGTCTTGGCACCTTTTATTCTGGAAAATGATATAGACGTTATTATCACTACCGGACCTCCACATAGTTTACATATGATCGGAGCCGAATTAAAAAAGAGAACAGGAGTGAAGTGGCTTGCTGATTTTAGAGATCCATGGACAAATATTGATTATTTTCACAGCCTACCACTTACTCAAAAAGCGAAAGAAAAACACCATGAGATGGAAGGCATGGTGTTGCATCAGGCAGATGCGGTAACAGTTGTTGGAAACAGCATGAAAGAAGAGTTTATTGATCGTAATGAACATGTGTTTGTTTTGACCAATGGCTTTGATACTGATGGGCATGCAAATGGGGTATCGCTCGATGAACAATTCAGCATCTGTCATATAGGGATGATGAATGGCGATAGAAATCCTAAGGTATTATGGAAGGCCTTAAGCGAACTTGCTGAGGAGTTCGAAGATTTTGGAAAAGATCTGAGAGTTCTGTTGATCGGTAAATGTGATCAGGAAGTTTATCAAAGTGTGACTGACTTTGGATTAAACGATCATGTTAACTTTTTGGCCTATATGCCTCACAAAGATGTACTAAAATTCCAGCGATCTTCTCAGGTTTTGTTATTGGCTGTTAATAAGGTACCTTCGGCTAAATCAATAATTACGGGTAAAATCTTTGAATATTTGCAAAGTGAACGACCTATTATCGGCATTGGACCTGTGGTTGGAGATCTTGCGGATATTTTACTTGAAACAGGGGCAGGCCAAATGATTGGTTTTGAAGATCTTGCTTCTTTAAAGGCATTGTTAAAAAATCATTATACCTTATTCAAGTCGGGTAGACTCAAAGCTGGGACCAGGAATATAGATCGTTTTCACAGAAAGCATCTAAGCAGGGATTTAGCAGATATTTTAAAAAGTATGTAGGGAAATTGGATTTAAGTTTATAGCTCTAGGTTTTGAAACCGGCTCAAATGAATCGCTATAAGATTAGATTGTTTATAAATGTAAAAAAATTGAAAAAAATAGTAAGCATATTAGGGGCGCGTCCTCAGTTTATCAAAGCCGCAGTATTGAGCAGAATCATTTTAGAGAAAAAGGAATTCAGCGAAGTGCTTGTGCATACCGGACAGCATTTTGATAGTAATATGAGTGAAGTTTTCTTTGAGGAAATGCATATCCCAAAACCAAAGTATAATTTGGATATAAATGGAGTTGGTCATGGGGCGATGACCGGAAGAATGCTTGAACAGATAGAAGAAGTACTCTTACATGAAAAGCCTGAATTGGTGGTTGTTTATGGTGATACCAACTCTACGCTGGCAGGAGCTCTGGCAGCGAAAAAACTAGGTATCAGGCTTGCTCATGTGGAGGCAGGTCTGCGCTCATTCAATATGGCGATGCCTGAGGAGGTGAATAGGATACTCACCGATAGGATATCAGATTTGTTGTTGTGCCCCACTGAAACCGCTTTGCTAAATTTGAAAGCCGAGGGTTTTGATCGATTTGATGCTAAGGTGGTTTTGAGTGGTGATATTATGAAAGAATCAGTGTCTTTTTATAGCAAATTTTCAGCAGAAAGATCGAACATTATCAAGAAGTTAAAGCTGGAAGGGCAGAAGTTTATTTTGGCAACGATCCATCGTCAGGAAAATACAGATGACCCAAAATTATTAGGATCAGTAGTACAGGCCCTCAATGATATTTCTCAAGATACTTTAGTAGTGATGCCTTTGCATCCTAGAACCAAGGCGATGATGAAAAAGTATGGGCTCTCCTTTAATGGATTGACCACGGATCCGGTTGGGTATTTCGATATGTTGCAACTCTTAAAATACTGCAGTGTGGTCATCACAGATAGTGGAGGCCTTCAAAAAGAGGCTTATTTTAATCAGAAGCCCTGTGTTATCGCAAGAGAGGAAACAGAGTGGGTAGAACTTGTCAATGCCGGATTTGCCCGGATTGCAGGGAGCAATACAGCACAATTAAAAAAAGCTTGCCATGAGTATTTGAATAAAACTCCAGATTATGACATTGAGCTATATGGTCATGAGGTCGGACAGCAAATATATCAAGAGATCTCTGATTTGTTAGCTCAAGGCACATAGCTTGAGTTGGTATTTAAATTCAGCATATCATTTGTGACGCGTGCATTGCAGTATTCAATTTGTTTTTGAGAGATTGAAATGCTGATTAGTTTTATCGAGACAGGTATTGATCATTTTTAATGCCAAATCCACTTCCCTAAGTTTTGTTCTAAACGAAAGTATGGCAACCCTTATCACAAAACGGTCCTTTATTTGAGTAGAGCTGAAAAAATAGCGACCATCTTCATGAATAAATGCTAATAATTTTTTATTAAACACATTGGTATCCGTTTTCTCAGGTTCAAACCAGAAGTAAGTCACTGAAAGGTCAGGGTCAGGTCCAAGTTGAAATCCTACCTTCAGCAAATGTTTTCTTATATAGGAGGTAAGAAGGATTTTTTCTTCAAGGCAGGCAGTAAAAGGTTTGATGCCATGGAGTTGTAACGGAAGCCACATACGCATTCCTCTAAAATGCTTTGTTAATTCGGGCGATACATCCGCAGGATTTATAGGTCCATCATCTTCTAAAGCATCCTGCATATAATGGGCTGTCGCATGATGAGAATGATATATGGCTTTTTTGTTTTTGATCAAGACGGCTCCTATCCCATAAGGAAGAAAAAGGCCTTTATGTGGATCAACCACCAATGAATCTGAACGTTCAATCCCCTTGAATAGGTTCTTTTTAAGATCAGTCAGAATAAAAAAACCACCATAGGCTGCATCCACATGAAGCCAAAGTTGGTTTTTTTTAGTGATGTCAGCGATGGCGTTTAATGGGTCGATGGCCCCGGTATCTGTTGTTCCTGCTGAAGCAACTACCAGAAAGGGTGTCAAACCATTTGACTTGTCTTCCAGTATTTTATGGTTCAGATGAACCGGATCTATTCTTGAGCGATCATCGGTCTCAACATATCTCAAGATAATATCTTCCAAGCCAATAATTTTTAAGGCTTTATGTATACAATGGTGTGTTTGTTCGCTAAGGTATAGGACACTTTTTTCAATTTTTGCGCCTTTTATCTGATGGTGATCACGGGCAGCGGTCAAGGCAATGAGGTTAGCAATAGAACCACCCGAAGTTAAGTTACCAATCGCTGTTTCCGGATAGCTGAAAATAGATGCCATCCATCTGATCAATTCATTTTCCATAGTAACTCCTCCGGGAGAAGCAAAATGAATACCCGCATATTCATTACTGATATCCGCCATCAGGTCGGCAAGAGAAGCAGTAAATATGCCTCCACCGGGTATATACCCCAGATGTCCGCCAGAAGCTGCATTAATTCCCTTAGACGAGACTTCATTTTTAAAAATGTCAATGAGCTCAGGAAGCTTTTTTGTTTTACCGTCTATTCTAAATAGCATTTCATTTACTGTTGACTGATCAAAAGCCTTAGCGGTGCTAAGGGAGTTGATAAAATGATTTGCAAAGCCTCTGATTAGATTAAAATAGTGATCTCTGTTTGATTCTGTTGGTTCAAGTTCTTCAGAAATCAGTTGAAGTTGTTTGATATCATGAATTAGATCCGGCATTGTATGTTAATTTGATGCTTTGTGTAAAATTAATGGATTTACACGTGTATTCCTAGACCTGATCTTTCAGATCCTTAGGTGATCTTGCAATTTGTTAACCAATGAAATAGATCGCTAGCAATATAATTACATATGTAATCAAAATATCAAATATAAGTTTCAATATGAAACTAAATATACTAATTATGTGTACATATTGAAATAAATAATTCATATTTGCAGCCTAATAAAAATTAAAACAGAATAAAGATGTGTGGAATTGTATGTGCATTTGATTTGAAGGAGAAAGCAGAAGTGTTAAGACCTCAATTGTTGGAGATGTCAAAAAAGATCCGTCACCGCGGACCAGACTGGAGTGGGATATATAGTAATGATAAGGCGATTCTTACCCATGAACGCCTATCTATTGTTGATCCTGCTTCCGGGAAGCAACCCTTATTCAGTGAAGATAAAAAATTGATTTTGGCTGCCAATGGAGAGATCTATAACCATCAGGAGCTTCGCAAACAATTTGAAGGCACATATAATTTTCAAACTGAATCTGATTGTGAAGTGATTTTGGCACTATATCAAAAAAAGGGTGTAGATTTTATTGATGAAATGAACGGGATTTTTGGTTTTGCTATATATGATGCTGAAAACGATGCCTACTTTATAGCAAGAGATCATATGGGAATTATTCCCTTGTATATTGGATGGGACGCCAATGGAACCTTTTATGTCGCTTCTGAGTTAAAAGCACTTGAAGGTGTATGTACCAAAATAGAATTGTTTCCTCCGGGTCACTATTTATCAAGTAAGGATGGAGAATTGACAAGATGGTATAATAGAGAATGGACAGAATTTGAAGCAGTAAAAGAGAATCAAACAAGTATTGATGAATTGCACGATGCCTTAGAAGCTGCAGTACACAGACAATTGATGAGTGATGTGCCATATGGCGTTTTATTGTCTGGAGGACTTGATTCTTCTGTCACTTCAGCTTTGGCAAAAAAATATGCAGATAAAAGGGTGGAATCTGGGGATACGCAAGAAGCTTGGTGGCCCCGTTTACACTCCTTTTCAGTAGGTTTGGAAGGGTCTCCTGATTTGGCAGCCGCGCAAGTAGTAGCCGATTATATTGGTACTGTTCACCACGAGATCAAGTTCACCATTCAGGAAGGCTTGGATGCGATAAAAGATGTTATTTACAACCTGGAAACCTACGATATTACAACGATCAGGGCTTCGACTCCAATGTATTTGATGGCAAGAGTGATCAAGTCAATGGGTGTTAAGATGGTGCTTTCGGGAGAGGGGGCGGATGAATTGTTTGGAGGATATCTATATTTTCACAAAGCACCAAGTGCGGAGGAGTTTCATAAAGAGACCGTAAGAAAACTTGATAAACTTCATATGTATGATTGTTTAAGAGCAAACAAATCATTGGCTGCATGGGGTATAGAAGGTAGAGTTCCTTTTCTGGATAAAGAATTTATGGATGTGGCTATGCGAATAAACCCTCAAGATAAAATGATTAATGGTGAACGCATGGAAAAATGGGTTATAAGAAAGGCATTTGAACAATACCTTCCTGAGAGTGTTGCATGGAGACAAAAAGAACAATTTTCTGATGGAGTAGGGTATAGCTGGATTGATACTTTAAAGGAGGTAGTTGATCAAGAAGTGTCTGACGAACAATTAGCTAATGCTAAATACAAGTTTCCGATTCAAACACCTACATCAAAAGAAGAATTCTATTACAGAAGTATATTTGCTGAACACTTTCCATCTGATACAGCAGCGCTTTGTGTACCGCAGGAAGCCTCAGTTGCCTGCAGTACAAAAATTGCTTTGGAGTGGGACGAAAGTTTCAAGAACATGAACGACCCTTCAGGAAGGGCCGTTGCAAACGTTCATGAAGAAGCATATGAAAAAAAGATCGAAGTTTAACGAGTAACTTTAAAACTCAATCATAAGTCCTATTGAAGGAAGAATGGTTCCCACAGTATTTTCTATCTCTTGGGTTAGATAACTGTCAGGATTATTTGGATCTTCAATAGGATTTCCATTGTCATCCCTTACTACATCCAAGAAGGATTGTGTTTCGGTTTTGTAACCATAGATGTTTTGGATATCGAGATAAGCATTTAGTGCCCATTTTTTATAGAACCAACGTTTATCAACGCGAAAATCGAGTCCATGTGAATTGCCATTTCGCTGCGTGTTTAATTGGTCCCAGTCATTAACCCCCCTTTGCGTCACATCCCATATTTCCTTTTTTGAAGACTGTTCAATGTCAAAAGGGGTATAGGGTGATCCTCCGAAAAATCTGAATTTTGCACCAAT
>RCND010000089.1_pt1 | contig 46921 bp, 36 predicted proteins | sample 2041351 | NCBI WGS metagenome assembly RCND01 (sample SAMN09708230, study PRJNA481090) | Marine sediment metagenome, whole genome shotgun sequencing project. | biome: marine sediment; feature: ocean; material: sediment; isolation source: Sewage treatment plant 12B marine sediment (STP12B) ... | reverse complement strand
AAGCACAAGAAAGCTAAACGACTATGCAGATTCTAGTCATCAATTCAGGAAGTTCGTCCATCAAATTTCAGATTATCGAAATGCCATCCAAACTGGTCATCTGTAAAGGTCTGGTAGAACGCATCGGACTCGAAAACGCAGCGGTACATTTTGAGGCCAACGGGCGATCTAAATCTGAAGTAAAATCCCTATCCAACCATAAGGAAGGTTTACAGGCGATAACCGATATGCTAATGCATGATGACATCGGAGTTTTAAAACACCCTGATGAGGTTGCTGTCGTGGCGCATCGCGTTGTGCATGGCGGAAACCGATTTGATCAACCTACCCGAGTTGATGAGAGCGTTCTCGCAGAGATTGAACGTTTGTCTACGTTGGCGCCTTTACATAATCCCGCGAATGCAACAGGAATCAAAGTGGCCACCGAAATTTTTAAAAAGGCGCTTCAGATTGCGATTTTTGACACGGCTTTTCACCAAACACTTCCAGAAAAGGCATATCGCTATGCGATGCCTAAATCACTTGCCGACGAACATCATATTCGGGTGTACGGCTTTCATGGCACCAGCCATAAATATGTTTCCGAAAAGGCAATTGCCTATCTAAAAAAACCATCCAGCAAAATCATCAGCATCCATTTGGGAAACGGGTGTAGCGTAACTGCCGTAAAGGATGGTAAGAGTATAGATCATTCCCTTGGTTTTGGTCCTTCCAACGGGCTCATTATGGGTACCCGAAGTGGAGATATCGATCAATCCGTAATTTTTTATCTGATGGATAGTTTGGGCTTTTCGTCCAAGGAAGTAAACCGACTATTGCAAAAACAAAGCGGACTTTTGGGCCTCACAGGATATTCTGATCTGCGGGAAATTCAAAAAGAAGCAGACCAAGGAAATAAAGATTGTCAATTGGCTTTGGCAATGACTGCCTATCGTATCAAAAAATTCATAGGTAGCTATATAGCAGTCCTTAACGGTCTTGACGCTATAATTTTTACCGCAGGCATTGGTGAAAACTCAAATCTTCTCCGCGCTATGGTCTGCAGAGATATGGAGGCTTTAGGCATTCTAATCGATTTCGAAAAGAATAATCAGGAAATACATACGATTCGCCAGATACAAAAGGAAAATGCCACTATTAAAATTCTAGTGATTCCAACCAATGAAGAGTTGGAAATTGCAAAACAGGCTTTTGAATTAATAGAGGTCTAAGTGCAAGTTTTTATAAGCTTTTAACTTTAACATTCGCAAACCGATCAGTAGCGCTTAAAGTTTTATTATAGTGCGTCCAAAAATTAATTTCATTTTCACCCTCAAAATTTATATTTCAAAATAGTACGCGCATAAACATGCCGCTCATTCGGTACAACTTTTCCGAAAGTAAAGTAATGCTCGATTCCCAGAGAGAATCGCCTTGAAGAAAAATAGATGCTTTGCGTTAGCATGGCGCTAAATGTGTTCAACTCATCTACCGCATACTCAAAATCGTTATTGAACAGATTTCCTTGTGCAGTGCCATCAAAGATATTCAAGGAGCCGCTGATCTCAGATTGAAAAAACAGTTCTATACCAGAGGAATTGGATAAGATATTATTGTCCGTGCCGGCGGATGATGCCAATTTGTTAAACTTTCCAAGACGCAGCCCTAAAGTTGGGGTGGCATCAATATATAGATTTCCAATACGGGCATCTAATGTCCCAAAGATATCGAACCACTTTTCCTGTGGTAAAAAATCGTATCCGTACTTAATATCCATATTAAAAATTAACTGGTCGGGAACTTGAAAGCGCCATTCGTCGAAAATGGGGTCATCTGTTATATTATCATGGAACCAACTTTGAAAGTCACCCGCTAAAGATGAAGGCCCCATGACGCCCAGCAATGCACCCCCCCTCAGAAAAGAGCGTTCAAAGGCATAGGTGATATGAAATGTGCCGTATAATAAACCGGCATACGGACGATCAAAGGAAATGGAATCTTCTTCTATTTCAACTACGGACACTTCTTTATTCGAAGGCGTGTAACCTTCTAAACGTATTCCTGTTTCAAAAAAGTAATCGGTCTTCTTAGAAAAAAGATTTTGCAAGCCAAATAGCTTTTCTCTTTTAAATTTTAGACTTGCGCCTAAGCCAAAGCTGTAAAAACGATCGGAATTCTGCCATACGACAAAAGCATCATTTGCAGAGGAAAATGAAAATTCCTTAGTAAAGGAATTTTGGTCTTGTGCAGTTATTTGAATCGACACAAAAAGGAATATAAAAAAAAAGAAACAATGACTTATTTTAGGGTGTTTCATGTAATCTTATTCATCGGAAAATTCGTGTTTTTAATAATTGAAAATACTGTTTTAAATGGAATTTTTAGCACGAATATCCCGAGCTTCAGTTTGTTTTATTTGTCCACTTCTCCTTTTTTATGTAGTTCTTAGAATTGTGGTTTTCTCTGAACGTGTTTTGCAAAGTTTTGGACAGTTGTATTTAACGCCGACCTATACCTATTCTTTGGGATGGTTACCCTTGTTTTATTTGGCAAAATTATCTTGTAAGTTTACTAAAATTAAGGCTTCTCGATTTAGAACCGAAGCCCAAATAATTGATATTTAGGCGGCCTTGATTTTGGCAACAAGTATCATGGGTATGATTTTAATGACCCTGCTAATTCTCAAAGCCTGATCTAGTTTAATATGTCTAATTCTTAGTCAATGAAAAACCCATTTATTTACAAAAGAGTCATTCGCTTAATAGTCAAAATTAAAAAAAGTTCGCAGTTTACCATTTAAAAGATTTATACCCGACCCCGAATCCCATATAATCCGCTGCCCTCCATCTATGCTCTTAACCCATTTTGTACTAGAAGAATTTTGTTCATGGTATAACGCTGGGCTGGCTGCATAAAAAGGCGCCTATTTCTCAATTATCAGTAAGATAGGTACCTACCTGTGCCTTTAGGGCCATTTTTCAAAATTGAAATCGTAACCGGCATGCACTTCCATAGATGTCCTATCAGCTGTTTTTTCAAATTCTCGAAAGAATACATTGACAAATTTCATTTTAAAAAAAGCCAATGTTTTGACTTCAGTATTCCCTAAAAATAAGGCTTACAGTACAGTACAGGATGCAATCCAGCATTAAAAAAATGATTTTAGATGTTTATGTTGAATCATAAACAATTTGATCGATGCATCTTACAAAATTCAAATTTTTGTTAGGGTATTTTACTAAATGGGCCGGAGTATGTATTTCCGGCCATTTTTTTACACGCTTATTTTTTACTTTATGACCTTAAGAAAAAAGAATTTATCTTGTAGCTGTTTTGGTTTTGATTCTTTTGAATCCTCAACGTAGAAATTTAAAGAAATTGCCCCTAATGGAAAACGCATATACCGCTATTTATAAGACCAGTCCGAAAATCGTACGACATGACAGGTGATAACTATAGTTTGGGTTTGGATTTTGGCTCCGATTCGGTTCGGGCCTTGTTGGTCAATAATACTACAGGGAAAGAAATCGCCACGTCTGTTCATTATTACAAGCGCTGGAAGTCTGGCATGCACTGTGACCCCTCGAAGAACCAATTTCGTCAACATCCTTTGGATTATGTTGAAGGCATTGAAAACACCATCAAAGAAATCGTTGCTGAAGTAAGCCCGGAGATTGCTCAAAACATTCTAGGTATAGGGGTCGATACCACAGGATCTACACCTGTAGCGGTCGATGCCTCTGGAACGCCATTGGCCCTGTTGGATGAATTCAAAGACAACCCCAACGCTATGTTCGTACTTTGGAAGGACCATACAGGTATCAAGGAGGCCGATGAAATCAATGACCTATGCCGGAAATGGGAAATCGATTATTCAAAATATGAGGGTGGTATTTATTCTTCCGAATGGTTCTGGTCGAAGATTTTGCATGTCTCCAGACAAGATAATGCTGTTTTGAAAGCCGCTTTTTCATGGGTCGAGCACTGTGATTGGATACCTTTTCTTTTGACCGGCGGTAGCGATATAAATGCAATGAAACGTAGTCGATGTGCGGCTGGTCATAAGGCCCTGTGGCACGAATCGTTCGGTGGTCTGCCGTCAAATGATTTTCTAAGAACCTTGGATCCCATTCTTGACGGATTAAGAGATCGTCTGTTCGAAAAAACATATACCTCAGATGTTTCTGCCGGAACATTGAGTTCAGCATGGGCCGAAAGGCTTGGCTTGCCAAAATCGGCTGTAGTGGCTGTTGGTGCTTTTGACGCGCATATGGGAGCGGTAGGTGCCAAAACAGAACCCTATTTTTTGACCAAGATTATGGGTACTTCTACCTGCGATATTCTTGTGGCACCAATGGAGGGCGAAGAGAAATTGGTCAAAGGTATTTGTGGTCAGGTAGATGGTTCGGTCATACCCAATATGCTTGGGCTTGAAGCTGGTCAATCGGCCTTCGGTGATATTTATGCGTGGTACGAAAGAGTATTGGCCTGGCCGATCAAAGAACTTATAGGCACTTCTAAGGTTATCGATACTGCGACCAAAGAAAAATTAGTGGAAGAGGCAATGCAAAGGTTGATTCCAGAACTGAGCGCGGCTGCTGCAAAAGAGCCCATCGGGGCTTCTGGCGAGCTTGCTTTGGATTGGATGAACGGCCGGCGCACCCCCGATGCGAATCAGAATTTGAAAGGGGTTATTGCGGGTATCAATTTAGGAAGTAGTTCCCCCAAGATTTTCCGGGCGCTGGTAGAGGCTTCCTGTTTCGGCGCAAAGAAAATTGTTGATCGGTTTTTATCCGAAGGTATTCCGATCAAAGGGGTGATAGCCCTAGGTGGAGTTGCCAAGAAATCCCCATTCATTATGCAAATGATGGCAGATGTGCTCAATATACCCATCAGGGTAGTAGGATCGGAACAAGCCTGTGCTTTGGGTGCGGCTATATTCGGCGCGGTATCCGCAGGACGCTACAGCTCCGTATCGGAAGCTATGGAAAATATGGGAAGTCCGACGGAAATTACCTATGAACCGAATAACCAAAATGTTGTCGTGTACGAAAAAGTATACCAACGATACAATGCGCTCTGCGAGACCATGGAGACACATATTATGAACTGAATTCGTTTTGAGTTTTTGTTTGGAACCGAGATTTTCGGCTTTTGTGCTCTAATGAAGGTTTTTTTGAGCAGCATAGCTATAGTATGAGAAAAATAGGAAAATAGAGTGTAAAATGTCAAAATCGCAGGTAAAAGAGAAACTCAAGACAAGTTCATTAAGTCAAAACCAATGGGTAAGTATAAAACATTAAAAGAGGAGGCCTACGCGGCCAATATGCAGCTTCCCAATTTGGGTCTGGTGCTTTTTACCTTTGGAAACGCAAGTGCCGTAGATCGGGCCGGGGGCGTATTTGCGATAAAACCCAGCGGGGTGCCTTATGCCGAGCTAAAGGTAAACGACATGGTCATCTGCGATTATGAAGCCAATGTCGTCGAAGGCAAAATGCGGCCGTCGTCAGATACGAAAACACACGCCGTATTGTACAAGGAGTGGGCTAATATCGGCGGGGTCGTGCATACGCACTCGACTTACGGTACCGCCTGGGCGCAAGCAATAAAGGATATTCCTATTTTCGGTACTACGCATGCCGACCATTTGACATCCGATATTCCCTGTGCACCACCGATGAAAGATGAATATATCAAAGGAGATTATGAACATATGACGGGCTTTCAAATTATCGATTGTCTAAAGGAAAAAGGTCTTGATTATCAAGAAGTAGAGATGATTTTGGTGGGAAACCACGCGCCCTTCACTTGGGGCAAAACAGTTTCAAAGGCGGTCTATAATAGCGCGGTTTGTGAAGAGGTGGCTAAAATGGCCTTTCTGACTTTACAGATAAACCCCCAGGCCGAAAAATTGAAAGAGGCTCTAAAAAAGAAACATTTCGAACGTAAACACGGAGGAAATTCCTATTACGGACAAGAATAATTACCATCACCTGACACATTCATTATGAAAGAATTGGATGCCCTCGATTGGGTCGTTATCGCCATTTACTTTATTATTCTACTCGGTGTTGCCTGGTGGGTCATCAGGCAAAAGCAAAATAATACGGAAGATTATTTCTTGGCCGGTAGAAATATTGGATGGTTTATGGTCGGTGCATCGATTTTTGCATCTAATATCGGTTCAGAACATGTGGTCGGCCTCGCTGGAAATGGAGCTGGCGACAAAATGCCGTTATTGATTTATGAGATGCACGCGTGGATTGTGCTAATGTTGGGCTGGGTATTTCTACCTTTCTATGCAAGAAGCGGAGTATTCACTATGCCCGAATTTCTTGAAAAACGGTTTGATTCACGTTCGCGCTGGGTGCTCTCCGTGGTGTCTTTGATCGCTTATATTTTGACCAAAGTTTCCGTAACGATTTATGCAGGTGGGGTCGTGGTTTCTGCCTTACTGGGAATTCCCTTTTGGATAGGTGCCGTTGCCACAGTGGTACTTACTGGTTTGTATACGGTTTTAGGTGGAATGCGTGCCGTAGTCTATACCGAGACTATTCAGGCAGTCGTACTCGTGCTGGGTGCCGGAATCCTGACTTTTTTAGGCTTGGATGCCGTAGGGGGATGGGGCGAACTGAAAGAAACGATCGGTGCCGATTATTTTAATATGTGGCGTCCTAATACAGACCCTGATTATCCATGGTTGCCCTTATTCATTACCAGTACGGTTGTGGGTATCTGGTATTGGTGTACTGATCAGGTTATTGTGCAACGGGTGTTGACGGCTAAAAATATTAAAGAAGGAAGGCGTGGAAGTATCTTCGGGGCCCTGTTGAAATTGATGCCTGTATTTTTGTTCTTGATTCCCGGTGTTATTGCTTTGGGATTGAAAATGCAGGGAAAATTGGATTGGGATAGTCCAGATGAGGCGTTTCCCGTCCTGATGAGCAATCTGATGCCATCGGGTCTGAGAGGATTAGTCGCTGCAGGATTGCTTGCTGCACTGATGAGCTCTTTGGCTTCGGTCTTCAATTCGTGTTCAACCCTGTTTACGTTGGATATTTATAAAAAACTAAAACCTGAAAAGCCGGAAGCGGAATTGGTGAAAACTGGCCAAATTGCCACTTTTTTTGTGGTTGGTCTAGGCCTGTTATGGATTCCGATTATTACGACCTTGTCAGATGGGCTCTATGAATATCTACAGAACGTGCAGGCCTATATTTCGCCTCCGATCGCGGCGGTATTCTTACTCGGCATTTTTTACAAACGCATGAATGCCAACGGGGCCATCGCCACATTGGTGGGCGGGTTTATTATCGGTTTTTCAAAACTGACCCTTGAAATCTTGAAATCCAGTTTTGAAGAGGGGAGTTTCCTATTTAACATCGCCGATATTAATTGGCTTGTTTTTGGGGCCTATTTCTTTGCCATGTGCATTGCGATTGCGGTTATCGTAAGTATGTTCTATCCGGCACCTTCTAAAGCACAATTGGCGGGGCTGACCTTTGGTAGTGTAACAGATGAGCAAAAGGCCGCCAATAAATCGAGTTATAATTTCTGGGATATTGCCGCTTCCGTAGGTGTTGTTCTTATCGTGGTCTATATTATGATTTCCTTTAGCACTTTAAGTTTATAAAATTGAGAGATGAACATAGATTTAAGTAATAACGAAGTTTGGTTCGTAACGGGAAGTCAGCATCTTTATGGTTCTGAGACTTTGAATCAAGTTGCAAAAGATGCCATAGAAATCGCGAGTGTTTATGATGCCAATACTTCAATACCGGTAAAGATTATTTTCAAACCAACAGTAAAGTCTGCCGAAGAAATTCTTGCACTCTGCAAAGAAGCGAACTACGATGATAATTGCGTAGCATTGATTACTTGGATGCATACCTTTTCCCCAGCTAAAATGTGGATTTCCGGCCTCTCGGCTCTTCAAAAACCCTTCTTGCATCTACATACCCAATTCAATCGCGATATACCATGGAAAACGATTGATATGGATTTTATGAACCTGAACCAATCGGCTCATGGCGGTCGAGAATTCGGGTTTATGGCTTCTAGAATGAGGATTGACCGGAAGGTCGTCGTGGGACATTGGCAAGACGAAAAAGTGATACAAAAAGTGGCCGATTGGTGCCGAGTTGCCAGTGCGGTTGCCGATTCGAAAAAAATGAAGGTTGCCCGTTTCGGGGATAATATGCGGCAAGTCGCCGTAACCGATGGTAACAAAGTTTCAGCACAGATCAAGTTCGGTTATGAAGTCAATGGCTATGGCGTTGGAGATTTGGTAAAATATATTGACGAAATTTCCGAGAAACAAATCGATACCCTTATTCAGGAATATGAAGATATGTATTCTATTGCGGCTATAATAAAGTCCGATGGTAGTATGCAGTCATCATTACGAGATGCGGCAAAGATAGAATTGGGAATGCGAACTTTTTTAACCGAAGGAGGCTTTACGGCGTTCACGAACACCTTTGAAGATTTGAACGGTATGAAACAACTGCCCGGGATTGCTACGCAGCGTTTGATGGCAAGTGGCTTTGGCTTTGGTGCAGAGGGCGATTGGAAGACTGCGGCCTTGGTACGCACGATGAAAGTAATGGGTTCAGGTCTTGAAGGAGGCAATAGTTTTATGGAAGATTATACCTATCACTTCGATCCCAATAAAATGACTTGTTTGGGCTCTCATATGTTGGAGATTTGTCCATCTATTTCAAAAGGTGATGTGTCTTGTGAGATTCATCCTTTGGGCATCGGGGGCAAAGAAGACCCTGCTCGTCTAGTTTTTAATGCCGGAGCAGGAAAAGCGTTGAATGCTTCCATAGTAGATATGGGTGGCCGTTTCAGGATGTTAGTAAATACTGTCGAAGCCATAGCGGTTGAACACGACATGCCAAAACTTCCCGTGGCCAGGGTACTTTGGAATCCAAAACCCGATTTGCAAACGGCGGCGACGGCATGGATTTATGGCGGTGGCGCACATCATACCTGCTACAGTCAGAATATTTCTGCCGAGTCGTTACAGGATTTTGCCGAAATTATGGATATCGAATTCCTAATGATTGATGAAAAAACCGATTTGTATCGCTTTAAACAAGAACTTCGCTGGAACGAAGCCGCCTTTATGCTCAAAGGGTTTTAATTGACCGACCAATAACCATTAGCGTGTATGTGTAGTGGCTATTTATTCACGGTGATCAACACGGCTTCGCAGCTCTTCAAATCGGAATTTAATATAATTTTTTCGGAAGTTACACCATCCGTAATTTCTATTGACACCGTATTTGGAGGTGCCTTTCCGAGGTTATGGGCATAAAGAAGTAGTTCATTAGGCTTGTTGGGATTCAATGTAACGGCTATGTTCTTCTTCCAATAAGTCAGCAAATATTTTGAGATTATGGTCTCGCCATTGAGGTATATCGATACGATATCATTGTCTTGACGACCGTGATCCCATATGTCGATGCTTATATTTTCGCTTTCGAAAACCACTTCCTTTATATAAGAAATATTTCTGCCATCGAAGTCCTTAGGTTTTGAGACGTCTGTATTTTTTGGGCTAACGGCTGATGTACTGGCTATTTTACGAGCATCTGACGCCGCATTGATAATTGAAAAATAGGGTGTGGCGAACTTTGCAATTGAATATTTATTATCTGGAAAGAGTTCGATGCCTACTACTTGATAGGTGTTTCCCGATCCAATATTCTTGGCCAATTTGATGCCATCGGTAGAAAAGGTATTCTTGAAAGTACCCAGTTCTTGTACGACCATGTCATTGCGGGTCAGAAAGAACCTTATCGATTTATCGGCTCCGATATTTTTGGTTTTCCATTCGATTTTTGCCGGCTTGTCGATTGTCCATGACGTGGTCGCATTTGGATGCGTAATTTCAAGAGATGACTTATCCGTACTTTTTTTTAGACCATCAGCTATGTAGATGACGTTTTCAAAGTTCACGTATAAATCGGAAACAGATGGGGGAGCGTACCCTAGGGCAAATTGGCACAAGAACAAGTAAAACGATAAAAAATAATTACTTCTCATTTTGAGATTAGCTAGGTGCTACTGCCTTATTAACGAACATTCATATAAAATGTTGGGGCAGTTTTATATTTTTTTGCGAAAGCCATTGAGTTCCATTCTTGCTGAACGCCTGACCAATTTACATGATTTTATTCGTAGTTTTAAAAGTGTTATCATTATTTTAGAGCGTTGCGTCAATAAAAAAAATGTATAAAGAGCTCTTACTTGAATGCCACAACAGAATTCGGGCACATATTCACCGTACTCCTGTACTTTCTTCTCGATTGATCGACCAAATGGCGGAAACTGAAATAGTTTTCAAATGTGAGAACTTTCAAAGGGGCGGTGCCTATAAAGCAAGGGGCGCGACTAATGCGGTTTTACAGTTAAGTGAGGCGCAAAAAAATAATGGTGTAGTAACACACTCTTCCGGAAATTTTGCCCAGGCCCTTTCATTGGCCGCAAAAAGAATAGGGGTAAAGGCTTATATCGTCATGCCATCTACGGCACCTCTGATAAAGAAAAATGCAGTTTTGGAGTATGGTGGAAAGATTATTGAATGCGAACCGACTCTTCAGGCGAGAAATAAGGCGGCCAAAACAATCGAACTCGAAACAGGGGCTACTTTTATTCATCCATCAAACGACGAAAATGTAATTATAGGCCAAGGAACGGCTTGTATGGAATTTCTAGAAGAGCATTCGGATCTGGCTTGTATAATTGCCCCGGTAGGTGGTGGTGGTCTGATCGCAGGTACATCTTTGGCTGCCAACTATTTTGGAAACGCTTGTAAGGTAATCGGGGGTGAACCTTTCGAGGTTGACGACGCTTACCGTTCTCTGCAAAGTGGCGTAATAGAATCGAATGCAACCACAAATACAATTGCCGACGGACTCAAGACTCAACTAGGGGATAAAAGTTTCCCCATAATCCAGAAATATGTACAAGAGATCATAAGAGTAACGGAAGCGGAAATCGTGGTCGCAATGCAATTGGTATGGGAGCGTATGAAAATCGTTATCGAACCTTCGAGTGCAGTGGCCTTAGCCGTCGTTTTGCGAGAAAAGGAAAAGTTCAGGAATCGGAAAGTTGGGATTATCATTTCTGGGGGCAACGTAGATTTCCGATTTCCGCGATAGAAATATTCTTTAGTATCATTTATTACATTATTTTTAAGACAAAATCAAATACACTACCATGGGAACACGAAGAAATTTTTTGGAAAAACTTACCGTTTCGGCCGTTGGCCTTCCACTTTTATATCATCCGTCAAATCTTTTTGCTGCTTCTGGAGAACCTTATGAGGGCCCTATTTTAAAAGTGGCGATAATGGGTCTTGGAAGTTACGGTACTCGAGTAGCAGAGGCTATGAAAGATTGTAAACGGGCCAAGTTGGTTGGGGTGATTAGTGGCACACCTTCCAAAATTAGCGACTGGCAAGCGAAATATGGTATTCCAAAGAAGAACTGCTACAATTACGAAAATTTCGATGCTATAAAGGATAATTCCGATATCGATGCCGTTTATGTCATTACTCCAAACGGACTTCATAAAGACCAATCGATTCGTGTTGCCAAAGCGGGTAAGCAAGTTATCTGCGAAAAACCTATGGGCATTAACGCAGCGGAAGGCCAAGCCATGGTCGATGCCTGCAAAGCCGCCAATGTAAAACTATTGATCGGTTACCGTATGCACTATGAACCGAAAACTATGGCTGTTATTCAAATGCGAAAAGATGGCGAATTCGGGAAACCCAAATTCTTTCAAGGCCAATCTGGCTTTGTAATTGGCGATCCCACCCAATGGCGATTAAATAAGGAATTGGCTGGCGGCGGCGCTATGATGGATATTGGTATCTACTCTATCAACGGCTCGCGCTATATGTTGGGCGAAGATCCTATTTGGGTAACGGCACAGGAAACCAAAACGGACCCTGTTAAATTTAAGGAAGGTGTTGACGAGACCATTCAGTTTCAAATGGGATTCCCAAGCGGTGCCGTGGCCAATTGCCTATCAACCTACAATATGAGAAATCTTGACCGGTTTTTTATGACCGGTGAAAAGGGTTGGGTAGAAATGAGACCCTCAACGGGTTATGGCCCTATCGAAGGTCGCACGCACAATGGTAAACTTACCCAGCCCCATGTCACCCATCAGACATTACAAATGGACGGTATGGCCCAGCTTATTTTTGAAGGTGTACAGCCTATTGTGCCCGTAAACGGGGAAGAAGGTGTAAAAGACATGAAAATCATCGATGCCATATTTGAGGCCGTAAAGACTGGTGGGAAGGTTGCGATAAAGGTATAATGGACTAGGAATCTAATATTCCATTAGTTCGATTTTTCGAAAATCGATAGGATGACTGTTCGATTGTAAGGAGATATAACCTCCTTTTACGGCAGTGTCTCCGTTTTCCATCAAGGTTTTGGCTGTTTCATTTTTGGGGTCATAGGTTGGGTTGGCATAACTTAGAATTTCTTCGCCATTTACATAATGGGTAATTTGTCCATCTTTGATATCGATTTCGAGCGTTACCCACTGGTCTCCATGAAAGGCTCTTGAAATTGTTGGCTGAATACAGGTTGTGCTATTCTTTTCGCCGTTTATTTCAAAAGACATTCCGTTGGCACAGGCTGCACCGACGGGTCGGTCTTCGCTACCGCTGCTGCCGTGCAGATTGTATTCGAGACAGACCGGAAAAGGTTGGTTCAATTTTTGGGTTTCCGGTGGTTGCCCGTGAAATTGGATACCGCTATCACGATAGCCCCACTTAGGCGCACCGGGTGCGGTTTCGCCTACGAATCGATATTCTACTTTCAATCGATAATCCGAGAGTTTTTTGTTATAATAGAACGTGCCAAAGCGGTCGTTCAGATCTTCTCCATAACCGTCATAGCGGATGCTCAAGATACTGTCTTCGACCCGAAAGGTATTCCCGAAGTTTTCGCCTAAAGGGTAGCTGGTTATTTTCATCGTCCAGCCTTCCAGATCCTTTCCGTTGAACAGGGAAACCCAGTTTTCTTTTTGCGAATTTTCAACTGCTACTTTGGAATTGTTTTGTTTTTCGGCTTTTTTATCCCGGCAAGAAATACATCCGATGGCTATAAAAAGAAGTAAAAGGAGTCTATTTTTTACTGGAAGTATCATCAGCCGTTTTTTATGAAATTCACCCTAAAAGTAAACATATTTCGAAACAGCCTCTAAATACTCAAGCAATACTATACACTAGATTCGCGATACCGCGATATAAAGACCAAAACGAAGAAATTGACCGGAAAGCTTTCAACTGTTTTTTATATTTTTTTCGTTAATCTTGAAGTGTCGAATGTAAAAATTCAAAAAGTATTTCAGCAAAAGAAAAAGGATAAAGTTCGCGCGAATGATTAAGTTTGAAAGGAGCGGTTTTTGAACCGGATTGTAATTATTGAATTTCAATCTGTCTGTCGTAAGACTTGATACTTGCACTTGAATTTTAAAGATCATCTATGAACATCGCCATGCTCGGCTCAGGCTTTATCGCCCGCTTTTATGCCGAAACGCTACATGCCCAACGAAGAACCGATCGCATAACCAGTGTTTATTCCAGAAATCTGGAAAATTCCAAACGTTTTGCCGACGATTATCAACTGCCGCACCATACCAACGTCATGCAGGAAGCCATTAACCGCGAAGACATCGATGTGGTGTTGATTTCTCTTCCAAATCACTTGCATGAAGCTGCAGTCGCAGAATGCGTTAAGGCGAAAAAACATGTAATCTGTACCAAGCCCTTGGGAAGAACAGCCGCCGAGGCCAAACGTATGTTAGATATGGTGGAGGAGGCTGGCATATTCGGGGGCTATTTAGAAGACCTTTGTTACACTCCCAAATTTTTGAAGTCGCTCGAAAGTGTAAAGCAAGGCAGTATCGGGCGGGTGCTCTGGGCAAAATCCCGAGAGACACATCCGGGGCCACATAGCGATTGGTTCTGGGACAAAGAAAAATCAGGTGGCGGAGCAATCATTGATTTGGGTTGCCATTGTGTCGAAATTAGCCGAAATTTTATCGGGAAGAATGTAAAACCATTGGAGGTGATGTGCTGGGCCGATACCCAGGTCCATCCTATTGATGCAGAAGACCATGCCATTGGTTTGGTTAAATATGCCAACGGTGCAATCGGTCAGTTCGAAGTAAGTTGGGTATTTCGTGGTGGTATGGATTTACGCGATGAGATTATGGGCACTGAAGGTACCATTTGGGTCAATAGCTTTTTGCGCACCGGTTTCGAGATGTTTACCACAGGTGAGGGCGATGCCTATGTCGCAGAAAAGGCCGAGGTGAACAAAGGATGGTTGTTTCCGGTGGGGGACGAATCCCACGAATTAGGCTACCCCCATATGTTTACCGATATGTTCACGGCCATTGAAGAAAATCGAGATCCGCAAGAAACCTTTTACGATGGTTATGTGGTCAATGCGATATTGGATGCCGCCTATAAATCGGCCGTAACAAAATTATGGGAACCGGTAATTTTAGAAGACTGGCGGGGCGATCAGCCTGAAATAGCTACAAAAGAATTTACTTCGTACAATGACGATTATTATTTAATCAAGGAAGAGGTGTTGCCAAACGGAGACAACAAACTGATTCTAAAACATAAGGTTTCCGGAGAAGTTATTCAAAAAACGGACTCCTAAGGTTTTAGTTTTTCAATCGTTTGATCACTCTCGGGATTTACCCAATCCGATTCTGGATTTTCGTTAAATCCGTTTAGGTTGGAATTTTTTATCGCATCTGTACCTACTTTTACCAAAGGGGTATAACTGGCGTGCTGCCCTTCTTTGTAAGGATTATTTCGCGCAGCATTATAGCAACAAATAAGTGACCAACGGGAATAATCTGATCGGTTTTGATCTGATCGGTGCAAAATATTACAATCAAAGAACATAGCATCACCGGGCTCCATTTCACAATACACCAACGGAAATTTTTCCTTAGCGACATTGACACGCTCCATGTCGGCCCCGGCCTGATCCCCACTCAATGAATGTTCCACCCGACCCATCGCATGGGATCCTCGAAGCACCTGTAAGCATCCGTTTTCCTTGGTGGCCTTATCCACCGCAATGGTAACACTGGTCAAAAGGGGTTGCAAGAGGCCAAAATTGTACCAATAGCCATAATCTTGGTGCCAGGTCCATGCGCCGCCGACCTTGGCATCTTTGAGGATCATCTTGGAATGGTAATGATATGCTTCTCCTTCCAACAGCTCTTCAGCAACATTCACAATACGCTCGCTTCGAGCAAACGCTCCGTAGATATTATCGCCTGGATGGTTCCAAATGGAAAGGCGTACCGTACCACCCTCGCCATCTGCGCGTCCGTAGGAACGTTTGTCAAGTTCTCGATCCGCTAGAGCGGCATTTTTGAGCTTTCCGATTTCTTCCTGATCAAAAAGATTCTTAAGCAGAAGATAGCCGTCTTTTCTATAGGCTTGTAACTGTTCTTGGGTCAATGTCATCGTATGGAATTATAAAGCCTGATTTCTACTGTTCAGAATGCTAAAATTACAAAATTATAAATAGCGAGACTGCTCCCTAACTCAGAAGTAACGTTCTCTCATTGTATGTTTTTAAGGGGATGTTCCCTTTTAGTTTTGAAGCATCTAAAACATTTGAAATATGTAGTACGTCTAAAAAAAACAAAGCCCTAAAATGAAAACAGAATAGCCGGCAACTAAAAAGAGCCTTATCGTTAGACAAGGCTCTTTTACGAGAACACTATATGAAAATGAAAAATTTTACTCTTGGTTAATTAGTACATGTCAAACATACTAAGTGTTCACTGCTTCTCAAACTTTTTGATGTGTAAGTAAGAAAACTTGTGGTGTAGCAAGGCAAAATTGTTTTTATTGGACAGAAAAGGGAAATTTGGCGCGCGTCTACCGGATACCACAGGATGGCTTGCCATTAAAAATATCCTTATTTTAGGAGGATGGAAGAATTTAATTGGATATTTCAACTAATAGGGCGTTTTCACACCTTGTTAGTGCATTTCCCTATCGGTTTACTTGTGGTTGCCCTATTCTTTGAATTTTTTACGATTGGAGGAAAACGACAAAGTCTACGTGGAGGCATAAACGGTATGGTATATCTGGGTGCGGTATTCGCCATTCTTTCGGCACTACTTGGTTGGCTGCTAAGTACCTATGACGACTATAGCGGAGATCTCGTAACAAATCACCAATATGTCGGCATTGCAACGGCCGTATTTGGTTTTGGTACCGCATTGTTGTTACGAAGTACCTTGAACGGAAAACTGCCTGATTACCGATTGTACAGAGTGGGACTTTTTACAACAGTAGTGTTGTTGACCGTTGCCGGCCATCTCGGGGCAAGCCTTACTCATGGGGAGGATTATCTAATCAGCGTACTGCCAGGTAATCAAGAAGCCTATGACGACAGCAAGGGTGTTGCCCTATTGGCGGAACTCAAACCGCTCGATAGCCTTACCGAAGTACAACAAGAAAATCTCAATTTAGAGGTCAGGGCCATCTTTGCCCATAACTGTTATCAATGTCATAGTGAGAACAAAAAAAAGGGCGAACTGGTGTTGGAAAACAAACGTGGCGTTTTTCAAGGTGGGGAATCGGGCCCGAGTATCGTCGCTGGCGAACCAGAGGCGAGTGAGCTTTATCGACGAGTAACACGCTCTCCCAACGATGATGAGGTCATGCCCAAAAAAGGGAAGGTGCTCAAGAAACATGAGATTTCACTTATTAAAATGTGGATCGGAAAAGGTGCCTATTGGTCCGACCGGGCCCTTAAGGTTTTTCCAGAAGCAGAATTGGCGCTCAACAAACCTGAATTGCCGAAAGTAGATGGTCAAACACATCCTATAGACAAGTTGATGGAAGTGTATTTTGAGGAAAACGATTTTGAATGGCCCCAAGTCGTTGCCGATAGGCAGTTTGTGAGGCGAGCGTACTTAGATATCATAGGGTTGCTGCCTGAACCGGAACGAGTTAAGGAATTCGTCAATGATTCCGATGCTGACAAACGTCAAAAGTTGATTGACAACCTCTTAGACGATACCGATAATTATGCGCAGCACTGGCTGAGTTTTTGGAACGATCTTTTACGGAACGATTATTCCGGAACAGGATTTATCACCGGTGGCAGAAAACAAATTACAGATTGGCTCTACAAATCCTTGGAAGCAAACAAACCCTACGACCAAATCATTGGCGAACTGATTGACCCTGCGGAAGACTCCGAGGGTTTTATTAAGGGAATTCAATGGCGCGGGGTTGTAAATTCAAGTCAAAGTACCGAAATGCAGGCGGCACAGAACATCGGGCAATCATTGTTGGGGGTAAATGTAAAGTGCGCCTCATGCCACAATAGTTTTATAAGCAACCTGACCTTGGCCGAAACCTATGGCTTTGCTTCGATATTTGCCGACTCGGTTTTAGAACTGAACCGATGCGATAAACCCATAGGAAAAATGGCCGAAGTAAGTTTCCTCTATCCTGAACTGGGTACAATAGAAGGCGAAACCGTTGCGGAAAGATTGAGCAGTCTTTCCAAGGTTATGATAAAACCGGAAAACGGAAGGTTGTACCGCACCCTTACGAATCGCATTTGGGAAAGATTGATGGGCAGGGGCCTTGTTGAACCTGTCGATGAAATGGATAATACACCTTGGAACGGTGAGCTGCTCGATTGGATGGCTTCCGATTTTATAGCTGGCGGCCATGATCTGAAACACTTGTTGCGAACTATTATGACTTCCAAAGCCTATCAATTACCAACTGTTAAATATGATAAGTTGGAAGAAGTCAAATCGAATAACTATGTATTCAAGGGGCCAACCGTGAGACGTTTAAGTGCCGAACAGTTTTCAGATGCGGTCAGTCAAATTATAGCACCCATGTATTACGCGATGGCCTATGATCCTTCGGGAAATCCTTTAGCATCTAATCGTATCTGGCATCGTCAGTTAAAATTCGATCGTGATGTGCTGCCCGATCCGGGCAAGCGCTATTTCCGACACGAATTTTCGCTCCCGGGAAAAGAAATCCAATCGGCCGATGCGCTTATCTCCGTAGATCACGCCTACACCTTATTTGTAAATGGCACTAAAATATCCGCTGGGGATGATTGGACGACCGTAGATAAGCTAGATGTCAGTAATTTACTTTCCAATGGCAAGAATCTGATTGCTATTGAAGGTGAAAATGAAGGGAGCATCGCCAACCCTGCAGGTGTCTTGTTCGCTCTAAAAATTTCGTATACCGATGGAACTACCGACCTCATACAATCTGACAAAACTTGGAAAAGTACCGATACCAAACCTGAAGATGGATGGAACGACCTCGGCTATAAAGATGTCACTTGGGTAGACGTTAGGGATTTTGGCTCCAAACATTGGGACCAGCTAGTCGATTTTTCGTTTGAGGAAAATCGGCCTAAATTCGCTAGGGCCAGTTTGGTTCGTCAACATCAATTTTTAAAAGCCCTAGGTCGCCCCAGTCGCGAAAATGTTACTACCAAAAGAGACGATCAAGCGACTTTGCTTCAAGCATTGGAATTGACAAACGGGGAATATTTCAATGGCGTTTTGGCTCAAGGTGCCGATATTTGGCTTGACACATATTCCGATAAAGGTGAGTTGGTAGCGATGCTGTATCAAAAATCATTAGGCAGAGATCCATCACGAAAAGAAAGAGAAATCGCCTTGAGTACACTGGATGCCGCCTCCGTTGAAGAAGGTCTTCAAGATCTTTTCTGGTCAACGGTTCTGCTACCGGAATTTCAATTCATATATTAGAAAAAGATGGCTTACGACAATAAAATGGGGAACCCACGACGTGATTTTATAAAAAAAATGAGTGCTGCAAGCTTGGCCGCTTCTACAACGACCATTCCCTTAGCTTCTTTTTTGAATTCGTGCGCTACACCGGTTCCACAAATTCCCTCCACGGCAGACACTGTAATATTGCTTTGGATGGCTGGAGGTATGGCACATACCGAGACCTTTGACCCCAAGGCTTATGTACCCTACGAAAAAGGGGTAGAGAGTAAAAGAGTGCTGAGTACGTTTCCGAAAAAACCGACTATAGTTGATGGATTGAATTTTTCCGAGGGCTTGCAGTCCATTGGAAATGTGATGGACAAAGGGGCCATAATCCGCTCCTATAAGTCAGCCGATTTAGGGCATATTCTGCATACGAGGCACCAATATCATTGGCATACGTGTTATGAGCCGCCCCAGTCGGTACAGGCACCACATCTTGGAGCATGGATCGCAAAAGAACTCGGACCGATCAACCCGGTGATTCCCCCATTCATTGCCATGGGCCAACGATTTACGGTCGGTGAGGCCGAAGAGCTGAAAGCTTTCCATTCCGCAGGGTTTTTAGGTACCGAATACGGTCCTTTTCTTATTCCCGATCCCTCAAGCGGCCTTGAAAGTGTTCGCCCTCCACAAGGCATGTCGCTCAAACGGTTCGAGGCACGCTACAAATTGTATAAAGAATTGGCCAATAAAAGCGAGGTCATGGAAAACGGAAGCGACTATCAAAGGGAATCGTTGATGCGTTCTATGGAACAGTCGTATCGGTTATTGAATTCCCCCGAAGCGAAAGTGTTCGACCTTTCCGAAGAACCTAAAGAGAGTTATGATACCTACAATACCGGTCGTTTCGGACTTGGATGCCTAATGGCAAAACGGTTGGCTATGAACGGGGCTCGATTTATAAGTGTTTCCACTGAGTATGAACCTTTCTTGGGTTGGGATACCCACGAAAACGGACATACGCGCTTAGTCAAAATGAAACAGCTTATCGACAAGCCGATCGCCCAGCTGATTAAAGACCTTGACGAAAGCGGGCATCTAGACCGCACTCTTATAATTTTGGCAAGCGAATTTAGCCGTGATGCTATTATGGAGGGTCGTCCAGGTGAGCAGGTGAAAAATCAGGTCAACCAACCTGATATTATTGAAGAAGAAAAATTTTATGGTATGCATCGTCATTTTACGGATGGTAGCTCTGTATTAATGTGGGGCGGTGGTGTCGAAAAAGGCTTGGTTTATGGAAAGACCGCAGATGAAAGGCCGTGTTCTTCCATAGAGAATCCCGTTGTTATCGATCAGGTGCATCAGTCGATTTATCATGCCTTGGGCATGCACCCAGAAACGCATTATACCATAGAAGGCCGACCATTTTATACCACACCGGACGGTCAAGGCAAACCAATATTGGATTTATTCGGAAAGGCTATCGACAATCAAAGGTCTTAATAAAAGAATATGCCCAAAATCAGTAAACTGAATATCCAGGCGATAGTTGTCGTGGTCATCTTGATAGCGATGCAGCACAGTTGCAAAAATGTCCGGTCGGAAGCACCACTTGGTGAACCAGAAGAAGCCCAGTTCACTATGATGGAATACCGCAATTCTGACTTATCGGTAGATCTCGGTGTAGGCCTATGGGCATGGCCCATACCGATGGATTTTGACAGCGATGGCGATATGGATTTGGTCGTGTCATGTCCTGACACGCCTTTTAACGGAACGTATTTTTTTGAGAATAAATCCAAGGGTACTGAAAAAATGCCAATCTTCGAACGCCCCAAAAAGATTGCTGAAGGCATGAAAAATCTCCAAGTATTTCATGGCGATAAAGAAGTGAGAATACTTGGTCGTGGGGTAGAATACCTAAATTTTAAAGATAGTTTTTTCTCGAATCCGAAAGAATTGTTTCCGAAAGACAATCTCGAAAAGGAGCATGAAAAAATTAGATTTAGCCAATGGAAATATGTCGATTACGAAAATGATGGAGATCTTGACCTAATTGTCGGTATTGATGATTGGGGCGATTACGGGTGGGACAATGCCTTTGACGACAATGGTAATTGGACCAATGGTCCGCTTCATGGCTATGTGTACTTACTGGAAAATCAAGACGGTATTTATGTGGAAAAGGGTAAAATTATGTCTAACGGCAAGCCAATAGATCTTTATGGCGCACCTTCCCCGAACATGGAAGATTTTGATGGCGACGGCGACCTCGATTTGATTTGTGGGGAGTTTCTTGATCGTTTTACTTGGTTCGAGAATATCGGAACCCGCGAGAAACCCGTCTTTTCTGAAGGCCGCTTTTTGACCAATTCATCAGGAGTCATCAAAATGGATTTGGAAATGATTATCCCTTCAGCGGTAGATTGGGATAAAGATGGCGATATCGATTTGATTGTAGGGGATGAAGATGGTAGGGTAGCTTTTGTCGAGAATACCGGCGTCGTCGAAGACGATATGCCTATTTTTAGTTCTCCCAAGTATTTTCAACAAAAGGCACAGCACGTAAAATGCGGAGCCCTGGCAACACCTTTTAGTACGGATTGGGACGAAGATGGTGACGAAGATCTGATTGCGGGGAATTCCGCCGGATATATCAGTTTTATTGAAAATTTGAATGGGGGTAATCCGCCAAAATGGGCCGAACCGAAACGTTTGAAAGCAGGCGGGAAAGAAATACGGCATTTGGCGGGCGACAGTGGTTCCATTCAAGGCCCAGCAGAAAAAAAGTGGGGGTACACTACACTAACTGTCAGCGATTGGAACGGAGACGGGCTGAATGATATCATCACAAATTCTATATGGGGCAAAATCGAATGGCACAAGAATATTGGCACAAGGGGCGACCCTAAATTGGAAGTGGCAAAACCGGTTATTGTGGCCTGGGGTTCTGGAAAAACACCAAAACCCGAATGGAACTGGTGGAACCCCAACAGCACCGAACTTGCCACCCAATGGCGTACCACCCCTTATACCATAGACTGGAACAAAGATGGTTTGATTGATCTTATTATGCTCGACCATGAAGGGTATTTAGCTTTTTTCGAGCGGTTCAAAGATAGCCAAGAGCTAAAACTACGGCCGGGCCAACGGATTTTTTATGGCGTTAACGGTGGAGAATTAGATCGGAAAAATGTTTTGCAAAATGATGTGACAGGCCCACTGCGATTGAACAATGGGCTACACGGCAAAAGTGGTCGTAGAAAATTATGCTTTGCCGATTGGGACCAAGATGGCGATCTTGACTTGATCGTGAACAGTAAAAATGCAGCCCTTTTTGAGAATATGGGCACTGAAAATAACAAAGTGCTAATGAAATTCAGGGGCGACCTTTCCGAAGAAAAACTGGCTGGCCATACGACATCACCAACCGTCGTCGATTGGGATAAAAATGGTGTTCCAGACCTTTTGTTGGGTGCCGAAGACGGATTTTTTTACCATTTGAAAAATAATTAACACATTTCAAATGGTCTTTTTTATCTTTAATTTTAGACAGTCGGTAGGGCAGTATGAAAAAATTTGGCCTTTACCCAGAAATCTGGTGATATAGAGAATGAAGAGATACGCTTATATAATATTGGCCGCTGTAATCTTTGCCTGTAAAGGCCCGGGCGAGGCCGAGGTCAGTTTCAACCGTGATGTACGACCCATTCTGAACAACAAGTGTTTACGGTGTCATGGTGGGGTCAAGGCCAATGGAGAATTCAGTATGCTATTCGAGGAAGATGCATTCGGTAAAACCCGATCTGGGGAACCCGCAATCGTAAGAGGTAAGCACGAAAAGAGCGAAATCTATAAACGCGTCGTTCATGAAGACCCTGAATTGCGTATGCCGCAGGATGCCGAACCGCTTACCCAGAAAGAAATCGATATTCTTGCAGAATGGATAGATCGAGGTGCCAAATGGGAAAAACACTGGGCCTATATTCCCCCAAAAGAACAAATTGAGCCGCCAGTAATCGATAGTGCAGCATGGGCAAAAACACCAATCGATAATTTTGTCTTCGCAAAGATGATAGAGAAAGGATTAGCTCCTTCTCAGGAAGCAGATAAGGCTATGCTGATGCGCCGATTGCACTTAGACCTGATCGGATTGCCGCCGACTATGGAAGAAATCGATCTCTTTATGGAAGATAGCTCGGTGGATGCCTATGAAAAGTTAGTAGACCGCTTATTGGCTTCCTCGCATTTCGGGGAACGTTGGGCGACCCTGTGGATGGATTTGGCCCGCTACGCCGATTCCAAAGGGTATGAAAAAGATACCAATCGCGAAATCTGGAAATATCGGGATTGGCTAATAAATGCCTTCAATCAAGATGTGCCCTACGACCGATTTTCAATAGAACAGCTGGCGGGCGACCTTCTACCAGATGCTACCGAACAGCAATTGATTGCCACGGCCTTTCATCGCAATACCTTGGCAAACGATGAGGGTGGTACCGATAACGAAGAATTCCGTGTAGTTTCCGTTCTGGATCGGGTCTCGACCACATATGAAGTTTGGCAGGGCACTACCATGGCCTGTGTACAGTGTCATAGTCACCCTTATGATCCGTTCCGGCATGAGGAGTTCTATCAATCCATGGCATTTTTCAACAACTCGGAAGATCGGGATATCTATTTCGAGCAGCCCAAATTGTTTACGTATTCGGAGGAAAACAAAAAAAAGGTTGAGGAGATACTCGGCTATGTCAATCAGACCTTGAAGGCAGAAGATCGACCGCCTTCGAATAAATCGAATATACTGTATGACCGAAAAGAGGAACTGCTCCATCATCTGGGGTATCGAAAGTTTGAAGCCGAGATATTTGAAGATTCTAGCCCGTTTATCGAACTGACGATCGGTTTGAGGTCGGTAGATCAGATTCAAGATAGTAGTTGGGTCAAATACAATAATGTAAATCTGACCAATGTGGAACAAATCGGATTTACGGTCGCTTCACAACTGGATGATGCGGGGAGCATTGCGATTCATATCGATTCGCTGAACGGGAAAAAAATAGGAGAGGTAGGTATTACCAAGACGGGCAAATGGAAATCGACCGCAGATAACACGGGCTTAAAAGAATTTAAGGCCGAGATTGAGCCAATAAATGGTAGTCATATGGTCTACCTTAGATTTTATGCAGGAAACACGTATGCTCAAAACCTGTTCAACCTGGAGAAAATTAGCTACTACGAGAAGAATCCTCGCATGGCAAATTACGGCCTCGATTTCCGAAAGAAACTGAATGAGTTGTATAATATGCCGACAACAACAACCCCCATTATACGAGAACTACCAAAAAACGAGGCACGCAACACCCATGTTTTTGATCGCGGTAGTTGGCTGAACTTGGGAGAAGAAGTCACGCCCGGTATTCCCAATATCTATTCCTTTACGGAGGATGAAGAACCAAGAGATCGTTTAGCGTTTGCCCAATGGATGGTAAGTGAACAGAATCCGCTTTCGGCGCGGGTAGCGGTCAACCGCTTCTGGGAGCAACTATTCGGATTCGGATTGGTAGAATCGATGGAGGAGTTTGGCTCGCAGGGCGAAAAGCCCACCCATCCCGAATTGCTAGACTGGTTGGCTGTTCGTTTCATGAAGAACTATGAATGGCGCATTAAACCGCTGATCCGTGAATTGGTACTTTCCGCTACCTACAGGCAGTCTTCGGAAACGAATTCCGAAAAGATAGAAAAAGACGTGCGCAACCAGTGGCTTGCCCGAGGGCATCGCACTCGTTTGTCCTCGGAGCAGATCAGAGACCAGGTTTTGGCGGTAAGTGGTCTGTTAAATCAAAAAATCGGTGGCCCCAGTGTAGAAAATCGCGATGTCGATGGCGGTTGGCGTGGTGTTCCCGAATGGACGGTAAAGGGAGATGAGGCAAGGTACCGACGTTCTCTTTATACCTTATGGAAACGTGTAACCCCGCCATCGGGTATGTTGACGTTCGATAGCTCCGATAGGTCGGTATGCGTGTCGCGACGTATCCGTACAAATACGCCCTTACAGGCTTTGAACCTGCTGAATGACGAAACGTTTTTCGAAGCGTCGAATGCTTTGGCCGAACAGATATTGAAATCCGATTCTACCCTTGAAAAACAGCTGGAATATGGCTATAAAAAAGTAATGGGCCGTACCCTGAACGAGAAAAAATTAGCGTTGCTTAAAGAACTTTACCACGATGCCTTAGGACACTATGAAAAGGAAATCAAAACTATTGATTTCCCAGCAAGTGCCTCCAAGCTTTCCGGAAAAGAAAGATATGATTTAGCGGCAATGACCGTCGTCGCTAACGCGTTGCTGAATTTGGATGAATTTGTAGTTAAGGGATAGTGAAAAAGTTGGCATGGCAGTAGGCAGTAACTCCCCCTCTGAACAACGGGATTTCCAGATGAAATAATCTGGGAGAGAAAGTATGAAAAAGGACGAAAATTGGAAACAAAAGAAATTTATCATATAATAATTGGCAATTGGCGTTTTGAAAATAAGTTTAAACGCATTCAGTAATTGACAGCTTGCATTTTAGTTTGAACTTGAACTTGTATTATGGATATTTTAAACGAAGCACATTTCCGGAAAGGGGAGTATAACACCCGTCGGCATTTTTTAAAAAAATGCATGTCAGGTATGGGTGCCGTTACCCTAAGTTCGATGTTAGGCGGAAGTGATCTGCTCGCCAAAAGCATAATGCCGAGTGGCATACGAAATGGTATACCCCATTTTGCACCCAGGGCCAAACATGTGATTTATTTACATATGGCCGGTGCGCCATCGCAGTTCGAACTGTTTGATTATAAGCCCGAACTTCAAAAAATGGATGGGCAATCTTGCCCACCTTCCCTGCTCGAGGGTAAACGATTTGCTTTTATCAGGGGCGTGCCACAGATGCTGGGACCACAGATAAAATTCGAACAATACGGAGAATCCAGAACTTGGGTCTCCGATAATCTACCATATTTTTCCGAGATGGTCGATGAGGTTGCATTTCTGAAAGCGGTACATACCGACGAGTTCAACCATGCCCCTGCCCAGTTTTTTATGCAAACGGGTTCTCCCAGAACGGGTAGGCCAAGTTTGGGCGGCTGGGTCACTTACGGTCTTGGGTCCCTCAACGAAAATTTGCCGGGTTTTGTGGTTTTACTTTCCGCAGGAGGTCCTAGTGGGGGTAAAAGGCTATGGGGTAGCGGTTTTTTGCCGACAGTACATCAAGGCGTGCAATGCCAATCTACTGGAACGCCGGTGCAAAACCTTCAGAACCCGAAAGGAATTGATAGCAAGATGCGGAAGAAGTCCGTAGACATTATCAACAAAATCAATGAACTGGAGTATCAACAAACCCAGGATCCCGAAATTCTGACCCGAATATCTCAATACGAACTAGCCTTTAAGATGCAAACTTCGGTGCCTGAGGTGATGAACATCGATCGCGAGCCAACCTATATTCAAGATATGTACGGGGTAACGCCCGGCGAGAATTCCTTTGCCAATAATTGTCTTTTGGCACGTCGATTGGTAGAGAACGGTGTCCGTTTCGTGCAACTATACGACAATGGTTGGGACATGCACGGTACTGGTCCGAACAATGGTGTCGGGGAGGGTTTACAAAGAAAATGCAAACAAATAGACCGACCAATAGCAGCACTTTTAAAAGATCTGAAACAACGGGGAATGCTTGAGGATACCTTGGTGATATGGGGCGGTGAATTTGGGCGTACCCCGATGATGGAGGCACGCACCGGCAAAAGCTTTCTGGGCCGAGATCATCATAGTGAAGCCTTTACCATGTGGATGGCCGGTGCAGGTATCAAAAAAGGATTCACCTACGGGGAGACTGACGAGATCGGCTATTCAGGTATTGAAGGAAAGGTGCATGTACACGACATTCAGGCGACGATTCTAAACCAGCTCGGATTGGATCATGAACGTTTGACCTACCGCTTTCAAGGTAGGGACTACCGATTGACCGATGTACATGGGCATGTGATCAAAGATGTTTTGGGGTGATATACCTTTTTAATATCTTCTGTTTTGAACCAGGCAAGTTGATTTGGTCCATAGAATACATTTAAAAGGTTGTATATAAATTACTTACGACAATAAAAAATTCGTATATTGATGACGAAGGTCGATTCGACCAGATTTCCCCATTCATTAGATAAGTATTAACCAATTAACTTCTTATGCTATGGCTTCGAACAGAGGACTTGCTTACATTAAACCTGGCTTGGTAGAAGTGCAGAATATTGCATTTCCAGAACTGGCCTTGGGTAACAGAAAATGCCATCATGGCGTAATTCTCAAAATTGTTTCTACAAATATTTGCGGCAGTGACCAACACATGGTTCGCGGTCGTACAACCGCACCTGCAGGATTGATTCTCGGACACGAGATTACGGGTATGGTCTTGGAAAAAGGCCGTGATGTAGAGTTTATGGAGGTGGGAGATTTGGTATCGGTACCGTTTAATATCGCCTGTGGAAGATGTCGGAATTGTAAAGAACAACAGACCGGCATTTGTCTTAGTGTAAATGATGCCAGACCCGGATCTGCCTATGGATATGTAGATATGGGGGGATGGATCGGTGGACAGTCGGAGTATGTCATGGTTCCTTATGCGGATTTTAATTTGCTGAAATTCCCGGATAGAGACCAAGCCTTAGAGAAAATTCGAGACCTAACACTTTTATCCGATATTTTACCGACGGGTTACCACGGAGCAATAACAGCTGGGGTAAAGCCGGGGGCTATTGTATATGTCGCCGGGGCAGGTCCTGTGGGTCTGGCCTGTGCCGCTTCATGCCATCTTCTAGGTGCCGCGGTAGTCATTGTGGGCGACATGATTCCCGAACGTTTGGCGCAGGCGAGGAGCTTCGGTTGTGAGACCGTAGATTTAAGAAAAGATGCGACTCTGGCAGAACAGATTGCGGAGATAGTCGGTGTGCCTGAGGTAGACTGTACGGTTGATTGTGTCGGGTTCGAGGCAAAAGGCCACGGCCATGGCAGCGATACCGAGCAACCAGCTACCGTACTGAACGCCGCCATGGAAGTTACACGAGCCGGTGGAGGTATTGGCATCCCGGGATTATATGTGACGGGCGACCCTGGTGGGGTCGACGAAAATGCCAAGGTCGGTAACCTGAGTATCCGTATCGGATTAGGTTGGGCCAAATCACACCATTTCTCTACAGGACAATGTCCCGTGATGAAATACAACCGCAACTTGATGCAGGCCATTTTATACGATAAAATAAAGATAGCCGACGCCGTTAATGTCCAGGTCATTAGTTTGGATGCAGGCCCAAAAGGGTACATGGACTTTGACCAAGGCGCTGCGAAAAAATATGTAATTGACCCGCATGGTATGATTCCTGCCTAATTGAAAACGCTTAAATTATAAAGCGGTTATACAAAAATCTTAAGGACGAAAAATACTTTTCGCCCTTAAGATTTTTTCGTATTTCATGGGTAAATAATTCGAAAATCGTACATTCCAAATTCATTAAACAATAAAACCATTACCGATGTCAAAACGAAAAGCGGATAGAAGAAAATCTTTAAGTAAATCTTCTATAGCCATAGCGGGAATCGTCATAGCCCCACATTTTGCTATCGGAAAGTCTAGTCCTAAACTTAGTGAAATGGTCATAGGGCAGGGTGATTTTAAATATCGGGTGCATCAAGAATGGGGCAATCTTGATCCTTCGAAAACGCCGGTCAACAATTGCCACGAAATGGTGATGGATTCGAAAGGGAGATTGATTATGGTAGGCGACGACACGCATAATAATGTCTTGATCTATGACAAGTCGGGAAAACTGCTCGATTCTTGGGGCGCACGTTATAAAGGGGGGCACGGCCTTTCCCTTTGGAACGACGGTGAAGAGGATTTTCTGTTTATCAGCGATACGGACGGAACCATGATCAAAACGACCTTGGAAGGAAGGGAACTCATGCTTATAGGGCATCCATCCGAATATGGAGCCTATGAAAAAGACGATGCATTCAAGCCTACCGAAACTATAATCGGTCCGAGCGGTGATATTTATATTGCTGATGGCTACGGGTCTCAATATGTACTTCAATTTACAAAAGAGGGTGAATTCGTTCGTAAAATAGGAAATGGCCGCGGAACAGGTAACGATCAGTTTCAGACTGCGCATGGTGTTTGTATCGATGATCGGGATAAAAATAATCCTACGCTATTGGTTACATCTCGGGCAAGTAATTGCTTCAAGCGGTTTACTTTGGATGGTAACTATATCGAAACCATCGCTCTGCCCGGTGCTTTTGTCTGTCGCCCAGTCATCAATGGAGAGAATTTATATGCGGGTGTTTGTTGGTCTTCCGAAGTTGATTTTGATGCGGATGTAAAAGAAAGTCATCCGAGCCAAAATAATCCGAATTCAGGTTTTGTGACGATTTTGGACAAGGACAATCAAGTGATTTCGAACCCAGGAGGAACGGCACCGAAATACAGCAACGGAAAGCTGGAAAAAATGCTCCAAAAAGAACCTATATTTAATCATTGTCATGATGTATGCATCGATGACGATAAAAATATTTATGTCTGCCAATGGAACGCCAACAAGACCTATCCGATAAAATTGGAGAGGATCTAAGAATTCATGTAGTTAGCGATTTTTATTGTTTGCAAAATCAATTGTAAATATTTCCTAAGGAATAAAACATGACCACTTGTTCAAACTAAAAAGAGCCTTGTCTTTCGACAAAGCTCTTTTACGAGAACACTATATGAAAATGAAAAATTTTATTTCTTAATTACACTCCAAATATATGGTGGGATGACATTTTGTGAAAAGAAATGATGTGAAGTAAGACAAAGTTGTGGTGAGTGCCTATGTTTTTGTTTTTTACCGCAAATTTGAACCTCTTATTTCAACAAGACAGCTACATTGTTATCGATATAAAGGTTAATTTTAGGAACGCAATTGGGTGATGATGGAAAAAAACTTTCGAAGAAATGTTTCGATACGCGGTAACCAAGATTTTTTGGATATCAAATTAAAAGAGCCGATGCGTATAGCTGCCGGACCTTTAGGTGTTCAAGTGGCCTTAGGTCATAGTTTCAAAGAGATGGGCGTTGTTCGCTCGATGACCGCTTTGTTGGAGATGAATCAACAGGATGGTTTTAGTTGCCCGAGTTGTGCGTGGCCCGATCCTGAAAAAACATCCAAAATTGCCGAGTATTGTGAAAATGGGGCAAAGGCTTTGGCTGATGAGGCCACTACTTCTCATATTGGCGCCGACTTTTTTCAAGAACACTCCGTTGAAGAACTTTCTTTATTGACCGATTATGAGTTGAACAAATTTGGCCGTATTGTCGAGCCTATGGTTTTAAGGGAAGGAAGTATTCATTACAGGCCTATTGATTGGCAAGAAGCCTATGATTTAATATCTGCAGAACTTAAAAAACTAGATTCGCCTGATGAGGCTATTTTTTATACTTCTGGTCGGTCGAGTAATGAGGCTGCATTCTTATACGGCATGTTCGCACGTGCCTTCGGAACAAACAATATGCCCGATTGTTCGAATATGTGCCATGAATCAAGCGGAGTAGCACTTGGCGAAACTTTAGGCATCGGTAAAGGTTCAATTAAGTTAGAAGACCTTTATGAAGCGGAAGTAGTAATCGTAGCAGGTCAAAACCCTGGCACGAATCACCCACGCATGCTATCAGCCTTGGAAAAATGCAAAAAGAACGGCGGGAAGGTTATCAGTATTAATCCGCTAGAAGAATCCGGACTGGTGAATTTCAAGAATCCACAGCATTTGAAAGGTTGGATTGGTTCTGGTGAGAATATCGCTGATATACATCTTCCAGTCAAAATTAATCAAGACATACCGCTGGTCAAATTGATACTTATTAAACTGGCGGCTTTAGATACTATCAAAAATGACATTTTTGATCATGATTTTCTAACGAACTATGTGGATGGTTATGAAGCCCTGTTGGGTGATTTGAAAACCTATGATGAAAAAGCGCTGCTTGCCCAATGTGGTATAGGGATCGATAAAATCAATGAAGTTGTTACCTATCTCGCTAGAAAATCTAAAATAGTTGTGTGTTGGGCCATGGGATTGACGCAGCACAAAAATGGCGTGGAAAATATTCGCGAATATGTAAATCTGCTTTTGCTAAAAGGTGCGATTGGAAAACCCAATGCGGGTACCTGTCCGGTGAGAGGCCATAGCAATGTGCAAGGAGATCGAAGTGTGGGTATTATGCATTTTGTAAACAAAGAACTCAACAAGAGCATAGAGGAGCACCTCGGTTTTGTTCCGCCGTCTAAAGAAGGTTACGATACGGTAGGGGCAATGAAGGCGATGTATGAAAGCAAGGCCAAGATCTTTATGTGCCTGGGCGGAAATTTTTTGATGGCCGCATCCGATACGGAATACACAGCAGAAGCCTTACAAAATTGCGATTTGACGGTACAGGTAAGTACTAAGCTAAATCGCACCCATTTGGTTACGGGAAAAACGGCTTTGTTGCTCCCCACTTATGGGCGTTCTGAAAAGGATATGAAGAACGGGAAATTACGTCATATTACCGTCGAAAATAGTATGGGGCAGGTACGACAGTCCCGAGGGTTATTGAAACCGGCTTCTGAAAAAATTAAAAGTGAACCAGACATCATTGCCGAATTGGCGGATACTTTTTTCGAAGGCAAACACCCCGTGGATTGGAAATCTTTAGGAGAAAACTACGTGCTGATTAGGGAAAAAATCGATCAGGTCGTCAAGGGATATAAAGATACCGAGACCCATTCAAAAGGTGCGGGCTATTACTTGCCCAACAACGTGCGCGAATTGGATTTCAGTAAATTACCAAACGGAAAAGCGCAACTGACCATTAACAAAATTCCGAAACATAGTTTAAAGCCTGATGAGTATATGCTCATGACCATACGGTCGCACGACCAGTTCAATACCACCATTTACGGGCTTGATGACCGTTATAGAGGCGTTTATAATGAACGTCGTGTTTTGTTTATGAATCCGGATGATATGAAATCAGCTGTTCTAAATAAATTCGATGTGGTAGATATTACGAGTACTTATGATGGTAAAGTTCGCACGGCGCATAAGTTCAAGGTGATTCCGTACGCAATTCCGAGGGGCGATTTAGCAGCATACTTTCCGGAGACCAATGTATTGGTACCCTATAATCATTTTGCCGATAAGAGTAAGACTCCGATTAGTAAGTCGATTAAAGTACGTGTGGTGAAAAAGTAGTTTAAAACTATTTTTTCAAATAAGCTTTGAGAGCAAGGTAAACTCCATTACTCCATCCGAAGCCATCTTGTACCGGATATTCCCCGCCGCCAGCTTCGAGGGTCATGTCTTCCACATTGTATTTTTCCACGAATTTGCCGGTATTGGCATAGATTTTTTCATTTAGGTTTACCCATCGTTCCGCTATGGTTTTTGCCAAGTCTGCATGACCATAGTTATCCAAACCTTTGATGGCCATCCATTGCAATGGGGCCCATCCGTTTGGGGCGTCCCATTGTTGACCTGAATAATTCAATGTGGCAGGAAGACCTCCCGGTTTTAAGAAATGCTCCTTTAAATAAGCAGCAACCCCGTCAGCTTGTTCTTGAGTAGCCATATTGAAAAATAAGGGATAGACCATCGCCAAAGATTTGATATTGGTCTGTTTTTGCCTTACCCAATTGTAGTCTTCAAAGACTTTATCTTCTGCATTCCAAGCATAGTTCTCCAAGAATTCTTTTCTATTGTTCATACTGGTCTTTAACGTAGCTAAAAATACCGCGTCACCAGAGTAGCAGCGGGTCAATACTTCTTCTAGCCCATATAGCAGGGCATTCAGGTCTACTGGAATAATATCAGTCGTTTCAATGGTTTCCATGGTTTTTCCGTCCGCAAACCAACGGGTGGTGTAATCCCAGCCCGATTCTGCTCCAGATCTTAGGTCGCGATACATTTTTGCTCCTCCGTTCATTTTTTGAACTAATTCATAATCTTCGCGATACGATTCTGGTCGGGGGGTATCTCCTAGGTCGAAATATCGATTCATGATTCCAGATGGGGTGCTCACACAATGTTTTATAGGTGTATTCGAAGCATGCTGTCCTTCCATCCAAAACTCATATTCTTTTCGTAGAGCAATTTTGTATTTTTTATATACTACCTCGCCTTCAAACTGGGCAAGCAGTGCCACCATTTGCGAAAAAAATGGCGGCTGAGATCTTGTAACGTAATAGGTTCTGTTGCCATTTGGAATATGTCCGACAGTGTTGATCAAGTGAGCGAAGTTGTCCAACATATTCGTGACGATGTCAAATTTTCCGCTTTCGACAAGTCCTAACATCGTAAAATAGCTATCCCAATAATAAACTTCTCGAAAACGACCTCCTGGAACAATATAGGGGCTTGGCAAGGTAATTAAAGTGCTTCCACTTTGGTCCAGATCTGATTTTCTTTGCAGCTCGGGCCACAGCGCTTCAACATGTTGGGAAGCAGAACGTGTGGGATCAGACTTGAAATCGGACGTTATCGAAGGAGGCATTTCAAAGTGTTTTAAGACGAAGAATTTTAAATTAAAATCAGGAGCCATTTTTTGCTGGGCATAGTTTTTTCGAATAGTGTCATATGGATATTTTGCAGTACAATCCACAAATGTTTTGCCATCTTCGAAAACCTGATTTAGTTGAACATCTGCAAAGAGCTCACCTAAAAGCGCATCAAGAGTTTGGAGCTTTTCGGTTTTGGCGGATTCTTTTGTATCTATCTTTGTGGGAACATCTGCTTTTTTGTCGGTTTTGCACCCCAATAAAAGGATAAGCGCAAATAGCGTTATATATCTCATGAATTGATTTTAAGTAAATTATGGATTACAAATCTACTGAAAAGCTGGTATACCGGTAATATCACTTCCTGTTATCAATAAGTGAATATTTTGAGTGCCTTCATAGTTGATGACACTTTCTAAATTCATTATATGAGTCATGATATGCTATATCGAGCAGAATCTAAACATCCCAATGGCGCTCCAAGGCCATTTTTGCTTGGTAAAAGAGTCTCTTTCGAAACTTTATTTTATTTGCTAAAAAGGAGTTGTTTTTGCAATAGGGCTATTTCTTTTCTACATTTAGCACGACATACATTTTTCTTATTATTTTATCCGACTATTTAGGAGGATACATTAGTTATACGCTATATTCTTTTATTATTAACAAATTAGACCAGTTATAATGCCTGATTACATTGAATCCCTTCCGATATATTTGATTTATTTTATTATTACTTTCTTGATTTTTTTGTCCATTGAAATAGGATATAGAATTAGTAAACGCCTCCATTCGAAAACGGATCCGAAGGAAACCAAGGCTTTAGGTCAAATTTCGACGGGTTTATTAGGGATGCTAGCCTTTGTGTTGGCTTTCACATTTTCCATGGCTTCTTCGCAGTATGCAAATAGAAAACAAATGGTTTTACAGGAGGCTAATGCCATTGGTACGGCATACCTGCGTGCAGATTTGGTAGATGAACCTTATGCAAATGAATTAAAACACTTGCTACAAGAATACGTCACTATCAGGCTCGAGGCCGTAAAAAAGGACAAGCTTGCCAAGGGCATGCTAAGATCTGTTGAAATCCACAGGTTTTTATGGATGCAGGTAAAAACTGCTGCTAAAACAAATCCTAATACGAATACTGCCTTGATGGTTCAATCTGTAAATGAAGTGATTGATATGCATGAAAAAAGGGTTACAGCGGGGTTACACGATAAAATCCCCACAAGTGTTTGGTTTACCTTATTCGCCATTTCGGTAATGGCTATGCTAACTATAGGTATTGAGCTAGGATTCGGTGAGTCACGCAGAATAATTGTCATCTTGCCAATGATGTTTGCTTTTGCAGCACTTACTACACTTATTGTAGAGTTAAATAGGCCTCAAGAAGGCACGATAGTGATAGGGCAGCAGTCCATGATTTCACTCCAGAAATCGATGAATAAAGATTTGAATCAATGAAGGCTGATAAGCGTAAAACTTCAATTGGTAAGTCGATTAAAGTGAGGTTGTTCAAAACGTACTTATAAATCGATTTAGTTATGACATTGAAACCTTTAATACCTTTAAAGAAGGGGCTTTCAAATTTTACTATTTTTAAGGTAACGATTAAGCCATATTCAGCATCTTTAAATTAAGCCATACGGGCCTAATTTGATTTTGGTTTTAAGAAACCTAAAATAAATTGACGATGAAATCTTTCAAAAGACTCGTTCTACTCCTTGTAGCATTAATTTCCTCAGGCTTACAGAGTCAAAATTTTCCTAAAAGTCCTCAAGAAGTTGTATTTGTCACCTCCGATATTCAAATTTTTTGGGAAGCTTTTGATGCTGTTGGTATTTCTAAAGTAAATCCTTTTGAAGAATACCTTAAAAATGGTTCCTTAGGAGTTCAAGGTTTTATTCCTAATAGAATTGAGAGCGCTAGAGCACTATTGAAGACCGTTAAGGCTCAACGAGAAGATTATGAGAAGAATAGAAATATTGCTCCTTTGATTAAGAAAAAAGAAAAAGAGCTACTTCCTTATTTCTACGCCCTTGAATATTGGTATCCAGATGCGGTCTATCCTCCTATTTATTTCGTCGTTGGAAGATTCAATAGTGGGGGTACAACCTCGGAGAATGGTCTTATTATTGGCGTAGAAAAATTGAATGGTCTAGATTATTTGGATGAATTGATTATTCACGAGTCCATCCATTATCAGCAAAAATGGCCCGAGGGAAATACGACGCTCTTGCAACAGTCGATTTTGGAAGGGAGTGCCGATTTTATTGCTGAGCTTGTAACCGGGAAACATGGTAATAAAGACGCAAATACCTATGGTAATGAGCACAAGGAAGCCTTGTGTAAGGAGTTTGTGAAGATAATGAATAAAGACAATTATTCCGATTGGCTTTATGGCACTACCAAGAAAGATAAAAGACCCAACGATTTGGGATATTGGATAGGATACGAAATCGTCAAATCATATTTCGAAAAGTTTGAGGACAAAAAAATTGCAGTAAATAAGATTCTCAATATAGCCGACTATACCGAATTCTTGAACAGGAGTGGATATTTGTCAGACTATTTAGAATAGTCCTTTTTCGATGCTGAGTTTAGGTGTTCGAATCTCTACTGAAAAGCTGGAATACCGGTAATATCACTTCCAGTAATTAACAGGTGAATATCATGTGTGCCTTCGTATGTAATAACACTTTCTAAATTCATCATATGGCGCATGATACTGTATTCGCCTGTGATACCCATTCCTCCCAACATTTGGCGTGCTTCTCGAGCGATTTTGATAGCCATATCAACATTATTCCGTTTGGCCATAGAGATTTGGGCGGTTGTTGCCCTGCCCTCATTTTTTAGTTGGCCTAAGCGAAAAGCGAGCAATTGCGCTTTAGTAATTTCAGTGATCATCTCCGCTAATTTTTTCTGCTGCAATTGAAAAGCTGCGATAGGTTTTCCGAATTGTATGCGTTCTTTAGCATATCTGAGAGCGGTGTCATAACAATCCATAGCTGCACCAATGGCACCCCAAGCGATACCATATCGAGCTGAATCCAGACAGCCTAAAGGTGCACCTAGTCCCGATTTATTGGGCAGCAGATTTTCTTTGGGAATTTTGACGTTGTCAAAAATTAGCTCTCCGGTAGCGGAGGCTCGCAGCGACCATTTATTATGGGTCTCTGGCGTAGAAAAACCCTGCATGCCGCGTTCAACGATGAGGCCGTGAATGCGACCCTCCTCGTTCTTGGCCCATACTACCGCAATATCGGCAAAAGGCGAATTGGAAATCCATAATTTAGCTCCGTTCAAAAGGTAGTGATTACCCATATCTTTGAACTTGGTTTCCATACCTGCCGGGTTGGAACCATGGTTCGGTTCTGTCAGTCCGAAGCAACCCATAAATTCTCCCGTAGCTAGCTTGGGTAAGTATTTCTTCCGTTGTTCTTCATTTCCATAGGTAAATATAGGATACATGACCAAGGATGATTGGACCGAGGCTGTGGAACGCACGCCACTGTCACCGCGTTCGATTTCTTGCATGATGAGGCCATAACTTATTTGATCTAATCCAGCCCCGCCATATTCTTCTGGAATATAAGGCCCGAACGCTCCAATTTCTGCCAATCCAGAAATAATTTGTTTTGGAAATTCTGCCTTTTGAGCGTACGCTTCTATAATGGGAGAGACGTCACGCTTTACCCATTGACGTGCTGCGTCACGCACTAAAAGGTGTTCTTCAGAGAATAAATCGTCAAGGTTGTAATAGTCGGGTGCTTCAAACAAATCAGGTCGCATAGCTAAAATTTTATCAAAGATAAATAGAAAAATATAACAATAGATAGGGGTATTGTTATATTTTAATCGTGAATTAAAGTGTAAGAATAACGGATTAGGTATTTAAAAATTGCGCCAAAAGCTGATGAAAGTGATGCACGCCTTTTTCACGTGTAGGCGAAAACCGCCCTGCCTTATAAAATTGTGATTGCACGCCTTGGTGAACACCTTCTACGACTTCCTCATCTTCTAGTTCCACCTTGTCTAAACCTGAACCTGCGCCTTTATCTAATTTGGTCTCATCATACACATAACTGACAAATGATACTTTAGTCTTGTTCATGCTAATCGGTTGAACTAGATTTATCGATAGTCCCCAAGGATAAAAATTAAACATCATATTTGGGAATACCCAGTAGTAATAAGCCGCTACTTTTTTACCAAAATCTGGATGATTTTCGGGCAAATTAAAAACTTCCTCAGTACCTTCTGCATAGCCGATTTGAAGATTGCAATAGTCGTATAAAACGGTATCGTAACTGCCATAGTCTAGCACTGCATCTAAATCTTCATGCACAAACGGAATATGAAACCCTTCAAGGTAATTGTCACAGTAAAGTGCCCAATGGGCATTAATTACATAATCTTTACCACGACTTTTATCCAGTTTAAATTTGTTTAGTGGAAAAAACCCAACACGTTCGTTCATATGGTGTAATACCAGTTGAAAATCAAAACTTGGATTCAGCCCAGCGAAAAGTAAAGGCCCCCATGTACGTATTGGAAATTGATGTAAACTATCGCATGGCCTTGGAAAATCTTTTGTTTCCTTGAACTCAGGCATGTGTTCAAAACTTCCATCAAGGGCGAAGCGTCTGCCATGGTAGCCACAGATTAATTTTTTTGTTTTCCCCGATGTGTTGACCAATAGATTTCCCCTATGGGTACAGACATTGGTCAAACAATGTATGGTATCATCGGCATCTTTGGTCAAAAGCATGGGTTCGGTCAAGAAACCATCTAACAAAACAAGGGGATGCGAATTATGACCTTCGGTTATTTGATTGGTATCCCCGACCCATTGCCACGTTTTATAAAAAACAGTTTGTTTGAGTGCTTCAAAGATTTCTGGGTTCTTATAAAACGAAGCGGGTAAGGTTTCCGCTTTGGTGATATCTGCATGAATACGAAAAGAGTAACCCATTACTATTTAATTTGCAAATTCGGCAAGGTGCTTCTCAAATGTAACTAATTATCCAAGAAATATCCCAACCTAAACTTATGTGCCAGGAGACAAAAAAAATCGGGCTATGGACGAGTACGTCCTTAGTGATAGGAAATATGATAGGGGCAGCGGTGTTTCTAATGCCGGCGGCTATGACCACATACGGTGGTATTAGTATTTTTGGATGGCTTTTTTCGGCAATAGGGGCGCTATTCTTGGCAAAGGTCTTTAGCAAACTAAGTATACTTGTCCATAATAAAAATGGGGGACCTTATGTATATACCAAAGAAGGTATTGGTGATTTTGCGGGTTTCTTGGTGGCTTGGGGATATTGGATATCCACATGGGTTGCCAATGAAGCGATAACTATTGCTTTAGTAAGTGCCCTAAGTGTCTTCTTTCCGGTATTTGAGACTAATTCTGTTTATTCAGTTTTACTGGGGCTGGGTTCTATCTGGTTCTTAACTTGAATTAATTCTCAAGGAATACGGGAGCCAGGTAAAATACAAGTAATAACAACATTTTTAAAATTGATTCCCCTGGTACTTGTAATTATTGGAGGCATTTTCTTTTTCAATGTTGATAATTTTATTCCTTTTAATTCGAGTACTGAAACCAATATGGGCGCCATTGCCATAACAGCAACGATGGCTTTATACGCATTTTTAGGTGTAGAAAGTGCAACGGTACCCGCCGGAAATGTTGAAAACCCCGAAAAAACAATTCCTAAGGCAACCATGTTAGGTACCATTATAACCACATTAGTTTATGTGTTAAGTACGGTTATAGTCATGGGAATGATTCCATCCTATATATTATCAAAATCACCAGCACCATTTGCCGACGCTATGGAAATCATGGCTGGGGAGTGGGGTCGTGATTTAGTCGCTGCAGGTGCCGCAATTGCCGCTTTTGGGACCTTGAATGGTTGGATATTGATTCAGGGCCAAATTGCTATGGCCACGGCAAAAGACGATTTGTTTCCTAGGGCTTTTAGAAAGGAGAATAAAAAGGGAGTACCTGCTTTGGGAATGGTCATCGGAAGTATACTAACTTCTATTGTAATGCTGATGAACTATACGGACGGATTGGTAGAGGAATTCAAATTCATCATCTTACTTACAACGCTGTGTTGCCTAATACCCTATTTATTTACCACTGCGGCTTATATGCTGATTTTGGTCGAACGAAAAGCACCAAACCTTAAATGGTTGCCAGAGGTCATTTTATCCGGTCTTGCCTTTGTTTATTCTTTATGGGCCATATACGGCGCTGGAGAAGAGGCAGTTTTTTGGGGCTTCCTGCTACTATTAGCTGGCATTCCGTTATACGTATGGATGAAATTTAGAAACAGAGTAAAAAATTAAAATCGATATGAAGTATACTAGTCATTCTGAATACCTCCCCTTGGCTTCCGTTTATATAAGGACAGCCACTGATGCCTTCATCGATGATGATAAATTGAAAATGGAATGGGAAGGTCTGAACTACTTGGCCAAGCCTGATTTATTGGAATCAAATATTGAATATGCCGCTTTTGAAACTATTTTGAAAGATGAAGGAGTCGATATAAAGTATTTTCCAATGGATAAATTAGTGTCTTTGGATAGCATGTATTGTAGAGATGCATCGATCGCGACAGATTATGGGATGATCATTTGCACCATGGGAAAAGAGGAAAGAAGATTAGAACCCGAAGTTCAGCGAAGCATATTTCTAGCTAATAATATACCTGTTTTAGGTACTATTCATGCACCTGGTACTTTAGAAGGCGGTGATGTTGCCTGGTTAGACCAAAAAATCTTGGCAGTCGGGCACACCTACAGAACCAATTTGGAAGGAATACGACAATTGAAGACTTTGCTCGCGCCACACCGAGTTGAGGTGATAGTTGCAGATTTACCGCATTACCAAGGGGTTCAAGATGTATTTCATTTGATGTCTATTTTGAGTCCTGTTGATAAGGGTTTGGCTGTGGTTTATTCTCCTTTAATGCCCATAAGATTTAGAAATCTATTATTGCATATGGATTATAAACTGATTGAGGTACCACAAGATGAATTTGAAAGTATGGGTTGTATTGTGTTGGCCTTTGGCCCGAGAAAATGTGTCATGGTTGAAGGTAATCCAAAAACAAGGGAAGCATTAGAAAAAGCGGGTTGCGAGGTGTTTACTTATAAAGGTCTAGAAATTAGTGTAAAAGGAGGCGGAGGTCCGACTTGTTTGACAAGACCACTTAAACGCTTTGCATAACGGTCACATGTTCAAGTAAAATGCTTTGGTAAGTTTTATATACTCTTTGGTGTATGCGTGCCGTTTTATTTCAATAGTCAATTCGTCTTCAGAAACTTTCCTTTCTTTAAAACTGAACTCCAATAAGCTTCTTTTTATTTCTGCTGATGAATTTCCTCTAACCCTTAAAACCCGATAGGGAAAAAGGCCAAAGGTAGCTGCCAGTTTTATAAAAGTGGATTCTGCTTTATGAGGGATTATAGTTGTAAAAAGACCATCCTCAGAAAGTAATTTTGAAACTCCTTCCAGCAATTCATCAAATGGTAAAGATTGATTTTGTCTTGCCGTATCTCGAGCACTATTTCCGCTGGAAACATCTTCTGAATAAAAGGGCGGGTTAGAAATAATCAAGTTATAGGGTTCCTCTAGCTCCGTTATAAACTCATCCAAACCTGCGTGGTAGCAAAAGAGCCGATCACCCCATGAGGAAGCTTCAAAATTCTCTACACATTGTTCGTAGGCGTTTTCATCGATTTCTATGGCATCTATGATTTCAGCATCACTTCGTTGTGCGAGCATCAAAGCGATAAGTCCGGTTCCGGCCCCGATATCCAAAATAGTTTCAGGATGCTTATCCAAAGATGCCCATGCGCCCAATAATACACCATCGGTGCCTACCTTCATTGCACAACCGTTCTGGTCAATAATAAATTCTTTGAAGCTAAAAAGTTCTTTCAATTTTTACGTTATCAAGGGCTTTCTAAAAGGGTATATCGAATTTAATGTCATTGGTATATTTAGGGCAAAACCCTAGCTGATTTCGGAACATACATTTATTTTTGTTTAAACCTTTGTTAAATAATTTAAACAAAAAAAATCAATTCTTATATTGCGGTCCGTGTTTTAAAGATTGACTAGGAAAATTTTGAAACACCTCCGTTATCGGACCTTAAAATTTAAGCATAAGTATACCACTAAATTAAATAAATAGCTATGAAAATAAAAATGAAACATTTACAAGCCTTGTTTATAATGACAGGGATTTTTTTAATGACCAGTTGTAGCAGCGATGATGGTACGGTTACAGCGCCAGGTAACCCTGAGGCGGAAGAACCAGAAATGGAAACACCAGAAATGGAAACACCGGTTACCGAAACTGCATCTAAGACATATACACTTGGTTCAGTGGCCGACCCTGATATTTCGGGTACCGCTAAGTTTGTAACTTTTAGTAATGATTCGACTGTCGTCGAATTAAAATTAGAAAATACGCCAGATGGTGGTATGCACCCTGCACACATTCATTTCAATACAGCGGTAGAAGGTGGTGATATTGCATTGACTTTGACTGCTGTAGATGGAGGTACTGGTGAAAGTTCAACTCCTGTCACCGCACTTGATGACGGAACGGCCATTTCCTATACTGAACTTTTGGAATACAATGGATACATAAATGTTCATTTAAGTGCCGAGGAATTGGGAACTTTGGTTGCCCAAGGCGATATCGGACAAAATGAACTTACGGGCGAATCAAAAGAATATATGTTGAACAGCGTAGCCATTGCAGAAATCGATGGGACAGCGACTTTCTTCGAAAGAGTTAATGGAGAAGCCCTAGCCATCATTATGTTGAACAATACACCTGCCGATGGCATGCACCCAGGGCATATACACGCAAACAGTGCCGAAGAAGGAGGAGATATTCTTTTCACGTTTAACCCAGTGATTGGTGCTACGGGGATTAGCGAGACCAACGTTGCTGCCTTGGCCGACGATAGCTCTTTTGGATATGCCGAAGTATTGACCGTAGATGGATACATTAATATCCATTTGAGTACTGAAGATTTGGGAACCTTAGTGGCTCAAGGAAATATTGGTGCTAACGAAGGTGAAGCTGCCGAGGATAAAGATTTTATCGTGACCAATAATGGTACGACATCATATGTTTTTAACTCCGGTGACGTAGAGAACCTAGAAAATCCTAATCTTACCTTGAAAAGGGGTGAGACGTATACCTTCGCGGTGAATGCATCAGGCCATCCGTTTTTTATTAAATCAGTTCAAGGAAACACCAATTTAGGTGCATTTAACAGTGGGGTAACCAATAATGGGGAACAAGTTGGCACTGTAACTTTTGTAGTTCCTATGGATGCTCCCGATACCTTGTTTTATAACTGTCAGTTCCATTCATCGATGACCGGAACATTGAACATCGTCGACTAGTAGTAAGTGATGAATTTATATTAAAAAACCCGATACCACGGTATCGGGTTTTTTAATATTTCATTCTACCATACCTGGTTTCCGAGTTTCCGACCCTTGCATATCTTGCAAAGAATCGCCAAGTCTAGAGCGCATTTCATTGGCCAACAGTTTAATTTTTTCAACTACCTCAGGATTTTCTTCTGCAACGTTCTTCGTTTCGCTAATATCATTCTCAACATCATATAGTTCAATTTCTGCTAAGTCGATCATTCGATATTCTCCAGGTAATCCATCCTTGCCTAGTTCTTGTCCATCCATGGTACGATAGCGATGCGGGAAATACAACTTCCATTTGCCATAACGTACACCGAAAAGTTCGTTCACACGATAATAGAAGAAATAGGCCTCTTGTGGACTTTCTTTCGATTCACCGGTCAATAATTTCCATACACTCTTACCGTCGATTGTTTTTTCAGGCAGTTCCGCATTCGTGATCTCGGCAATAGTGGGAAGCATATCGATGGCCATTACAGGAGTATCCAATATTCTTCCAGAATCCAATTTATTAGGATATTTCATGATAAAGGGTTCTCGCTGACCTCCTTCCCATGCCGTTCCTTTACCCTCTCGCAGCGGAAAGGCACTACCTGCATGGTTGCCGTAAGACAGCCAAGGGCCATTATCCGAAGTAAAAATAACAATAGTATTTTCTTCAAGTCCGTTTGTTTTTAGGGCCTCTATAATTTGCCCGACAGACCAATCAATTTCCATAATGACATCCCCATATAAGCCTCTGTTTGATTTTCCCTTAAACTTGTCAGACACAAATAAAGGCACATGAGGTTGTGGATGTGGTACATATAAAAAGAAAGGATTGTCTTTGTTTCTATTGATAAAATCGACACTTCGCTCTGTAATTTTAGTGGTCAACTGCGATTGTTCAATTAGGGTGTCGATTATAGTTTCGTTCTCATAAAGCGGTAAATCTGGAAAATTAAAAATGGGGCCTTGCTGTGGATGAAAAGGCCACATATCATTGGAATAGGGAATGCCGAACCATTCATCAAAGCCATGTCTGGTGGGTAGAAATTTTTGGTGATGCCCTAAATGCCATTTCCCATAGATGGCTGTTTTATAACCTTTGGCTTTGAGCATCTCCGCCATTGTGGTTTCTGAAGCATTTATGCCATGGGTATTGCCAGGCCCCAGGGCATTGTGAATACCAATTCGATTGGGGTAGCAACCTGTTAAGATCCCTGCTCGTGATGCGGAACAAACGGCTTGTGCCGAATAATAACTGGTGAGTATGATTCCGTCAGCAGCCATTTGGTCCAGATTTGGAGTAGCGATATCATCTGCGCCAAAAACGCCAACGTCATTATAACCTTGGTCATCTGTAAAAATGAGGACTATGTTGGGGGGAGGCAGCGGTTTTTCGGACGCTTGTTTAGGATTGTCCTTGCAAGAAAACGTTATCAGTAAACTACCAATTAAAAGTAATATTGGCGCAAAGATTCTAGAAGGTGTTCGGCTATTTTTATCGTTCATGGGAAAGCTTGTTAGTTGGGGTGAAAATACTTATTTTTCTATAAATATTTTTGAGTTCCCGAAAGTGATCACTTTGTTAAATGCGTACGAAGGATTATAAAGAGACAATCTAATCTACGGAGCACTAATCATTATAGAAATAGTATATGAAAAAAGATGCAAAAACAGGCCGTCGTAAATTCTTAAAAAAAACCATTACCGCATCAGTAGGTACAACACTGGTCGGCTCGTCGCTTTTTGGTGCCCCCGCTATACTCAAGTATTTTAAAAAACCAAATTCTAAAATCAATGGGGTGCAGATAGGGGTCATTTCCTATTCTTTCAGAAGTATGAAAGATCAAAGTGCGGAGGCTATGCTCAACTATGTTTTAGACTGTGGAATAAATGCCATTGAACTGATCGGTGACCCTGCAGAGAACTTTGCAGGCAGGCCGCAGAACAAAATCGATGGAGGTCTATTTTCTAGATTAAGCCGGAAAAAGCGCGATGGTAATATTTCGGAAGATGAACAACTCGAACTAGCTGATTTAAATATACAACAAGAAGACTATAATAAACAGGTCTCCGAATGGCGTAAAACTGTCGATATGGATAGATTTGCCCAATTCCGGAAAATGTATAATGACAAAGGGGTAAACATTTATGCGTTCAAACCTAGAAATACCTTCGGAAAAGACAACTCTGATGCAGATATCGATTGGGGAATGAAAGTTGGAAAAACATTAGGTGCTAGTCATGTTACAGTAGAACACCCCAGTGATGTTGCCGTGACCGCTCGATTAGGGACTTTTGCAAAAAAACATGGTATTTACATGGGCTATCATGGGCACGAACAACAGACGCCTACCCTTTGGGATATCGCCTTAGAACAGTCAAAATTCAATGCTCTGAACCTTGATTTGGGTCATTACGTGGCTGCAGGAAACGCAGAACCTTTAGCTATTGTACAGGCCAAACATGACCGTATCAAAAGCATGCATTTGAAAGATCGACAGAGCCCGGATCACGACAAGGGCAATTTGATTTGGGGTTCTGGCGATACTCCCATAGCTGCAGCATTGCAATTAATGCGAGACGAAAAATACCAGTTTCCCGGAACCATTGAGTTGGAATATGAAATACCTGAAGGTTCCAATCCCGTCGAAGAGGTAAAGAAATGTCTGGCGTATTGTGAGGTAGCTTTGAAGTAACGGAATTGAGTCGGGTCCGTAGCTTTGGAAGCTAATCAAAATAAAGTTCAACCAGCCCATCAGGCGTACTTACGTAAATAGTTTTTTTCTCACGATCTACTTTGGTCAAAATTTCATCTGTCATTGGAATAAGCAATTGCTTTCCATTTTTTTCTACTTCGAAAATAGCTTGTGAAGTGGTATCGTTTACACCTGAGATGGTTCCGATATTTCCATGAACGGCATCTTGTACCGTAAAGCCAATAATTTCGTGAAAATAGAACTTGTCACCATCCAATTTGGGTAGAGAAGATAGCGGAAGGTAAATATCGTGTCGCATGATACGGTCTGCTGCGGATTCATCTTTGACTTCCTCGAAATCGATACGCAACAGGTTTGACTTGTGCAAACGGCATCGATCAATAAAAAATGGAACCAGATTACCACCTTTCATAGCGATAAAAACTGATTCCATTTTTTCGTAAATTTCGGGCTCGTCGGTATCGATTTTTACGAGTACCTCGCCCTTATAACTATATTTTGAAACGATTTTACCGAGGTAGAAACACTCATCTTTGTTCATCGTTTCTGAACTTGCTTATGCTTCCTTTGATGAAGACTTATCTTCGGCTTTTTTTTCAACTTCTTCTGCAACAACCTCTTCGACAGCAGGTGCCTCTTCTTTTACTTCGTCAGCTTTGATTTCTTCTTTTTCTACAACAGGAGCTTCTGGAGTTTCAACAACTTCTTCTATAGTGGCTTCGACTTCAGGAGCCTTTACAGCTTCGGCAGGCTCAGCGGCCGCTTCGGTTGCGACTTCGGCAACTACTTCAACTTCAGCTTCGGCGATTTCACCTTCTGGAGTCTCGGGCAATTCAGCTTCGGCTGCTGCTAAAGCACGTTTATCGTTAACCTCTTTTTCAGCTTTTAAAGCCTCAGCTTTTACTTTCTCCTTGTCTTTGTCAAGTCCGCTTACTTTAGAAGCGATCGTACCTTCCTTCTCTTCCAACCAAGCGTTGAATTTTTCTTCGACTTGTTCTTCGGTCAATGCACCTTTGCGAAGGCCACCTAATAAATGGTGTTTTAACATGACACCTCTATACGAAAGTATAGCGCGTGCTGTATCTGTGGGTTGTGCCCCGTTCTGTAACCATTGTACGGTGTTGTCAATGTTGAGGTTGATGGTGGCGGGGTTGGTGTTTGGGTTATAGGTGCCCAATTTCTCCAAAAATTTACCATCTCGTTTTGCACGGCTATCGGCAGCAACTACCCAATAGAATGGTTTTCCTTTTTTACCGTGTCTCTGTAATCTAATTTTAACTGGCATATCACATTAATTTGTAGGGTGCCCGACCCTGATTATTAA
>RCND010000087.1_pt1 | contig 47134 bp, 43 predicted proteins | sample 2041351 | NCBI WGS metagenome assembly RCND01 (sample SAMN09708230, study PRJNA481090) | Marine sediment metagenome, whole genome shotgun sequencing project. | biome: marine sediment; feature: ocean; material: sediment; isolation source: Sewage treatment plant 12B marine sediment (STP12B) ... | reverse complement strand
GCGGTAAATATTGGTACGAATGTATTGACGGTAGGTGTTGAAGATGGAACGAGCCAAACAGTTGATCTATCTCATTTAGATGACGCTGGTACAGATAACCAGAACATTGAGAGTTTGGCAGTAAATACAACAACAAATGTTTTAACTGTCGGTATCGAAGATGGAACAAGCGATACAGTGGATCTTTCACATTTGGACGATTCAGGTATAGACGATGACGACGTAACCATCACGAATTTGGTGGCTGGTAACAGGATCGCAACCATTTCAGAACCAGGTATAGTAGCTGTGGATATTGATGAGACTGTAACATCGCTTTCCCAAAATACAACTACAGGTGTGATAAGTTACACTGATGAGGATGGTGGAGTTGCAGAAACCGCCAATGTTGTAAGTACAAATAGCAATAACCAAATTTCAGTGGGTACCGATGGAGGAGCATTTTTGAATATGCCAACGATTTATTCTACTGGTAAGATAAATGGTAATGGAACGGCAGCTGGTATTTATCAAGCAACAGTATCTCGTATCAATGAAGGTGATTATCAGGTTACATTTTCAACTGCACTTGCAAATGCTAACTATATTATACAATTAGCCACAATTGACTGTAATGGCGATTGTCCTGGTAATACATCATCTAATTATGACGATCCCGGAATTACGTATTATGACCAACAAACAACAGGTTTTAAAGTAAATATTGGCGATGGTGATAATGGCACCACTGCTAAGGATGATATTGATTTAGAATTCATGTATACAGTAATTAAACTTCCATAAATAAAGTCTCAAAAAATTAAACTAGTCATCTAATGAAAAATACGTTTTTAACAGCCCTTTTTTTAGCGCTAACAATTTCAATGTCAGCTCAAATTGACGCTTTCTCGGTCACTGGCACACCAACAGCAACAACGGCAGAGATGAACGCCATTCTGACTCCTTTGCCTAACATTGGATCGGTGTTATACAATACCGATGATGATGCGATATACAGGTATACAAGTACGGGATGGCAAAAGAATAGTGATGACCAGTACGATGATGAAGTCTCATTAAGGACAGCGATTGATGTAGATGAAGGCGGAGTTTCTGGACCCACGAATGAAACTACGGTAAAAGAGGTGATTGATGCCATTGCACCCATCACATCAAAAGCAGCTCGAGTTTTCTACCCGCCATCGATAGCGATTGATGCATCAACAAATGGCACTGGTAGGACTGTGAATCTTTATACGCAGTACACTGATCAATTTGCATCAGTCAATACCGTGGCCAGTTCTGGTGCGCCTGCTGCAGTACCTACCTACGCAGCCAATGAATTGTATTACTATGTTACTTATTCCGACCCGGCCGTTTTTAATAACATTTCAATAAGTGCTACAGGAGTAATGACGTATGATATTGTTGGTCAACCTGCAGATTACAATTCATTGATAAATGTGGTTTTCGTAGTAAAATAAGCTTAACAAAAAATAACAGCCCAAATTAACTTGAAGTACCTAAACACATATAAAATATTGATCCTTAGCATTGTTTTTACTTTGCTGGGGATTACTGCATCTAACGCCCAGTTTTTATTGCAAGCTCCGAATAGCACAGATGAGAGTAATTATCAGTGGTTCGAAGCTTCAGATACAACTACAGTTTTGGGAACGGATTTCTTTTACGAAGTCACAACGCCAGGTATATATTTCGCTACTTATGATGGTACGCTTTGTGGTTCGAATGCCACGGGTTACTTTATTGTAACCAATTGTAATTCACCAGATAATCAGGTAACTCTTGATATTACGGCCAATGTTCCATCTGGAGCACCGGTAAGTTGGAACCCGGCCGTTGCTGGTGACCAAACACGTCCTGTCGTTACTTCATCTTTAAGTGTTGTGAAATATACTGCAACAGTGACCAAAGCAGGGAACGATTTTACTTTACCCAATTTTACGGTGGTGTGTATTGATCAATCTGCAACCTTGGTTGATGATGTAGTTACAACGGATGAGGATGTGCCTGTAATCGTTGATATTTATGCCAATGATTCTGATTTGCCAACCACTGGGGCCTTGACAACCACCAATCCAACGAATGGGGTAATAACCATAAATGAAAATGGAACTCCTAATAATCCAACGGACGATGTAGTTATTTATACTCCAAATCCTAACTATAATGGTCCTGATTCATTTGATTACACAGTTTGTAATTCCTCTGGGGATTGTAGTACGGCTACAGTGACTATAGCCGTATTGCCGATTATTGATGCTATTGATGATTCAGTAGCCACTGATGAAAATGTACCTGTCAACGTTTATATTTTAAACAACGATAATGATTATTCTACGCTCACAACGATAACAAATACATTGCCATCTGATGGTAGTGTAACAATAAATGATAATGGTACACTGGCTTCTAGAACTGATGACAATATAACGTACACCCCTAATCCAGGCTTTATTGGTACAGACATATTCACCTATACTATTTGTGATAATCTATCAAATTGCAGCACAGCAACAATTACCGTTGTTGTGAATCCAATGGGTGCAGATCTTGATACGGACAATGATGGTATCGTAGATAGTTTTGAAGATCTTGACATTGATGGTGACGGTGATCCTTCAACCAACCCAACGGATACCGATAGTGACGGTTATGCCGATTATCTGGATATTGATAGTGATAATGATGGTATACCAGATAATGTGGAAGCCCAGACTACCGAAGACTATGTTGCCCCAAGTGGACAAGATGATAATGGCAATGGTTTGGATGATATTTATGAAGTTACTTCTTTGGGAATATTCCCGGTTGATACTGATGGGGATAATATGCCAGATTACTTGGATGACGATAGTGATAATGATAATGTACCTGATGCTATCGAAGGACATGACCACGATCATGATGGTATTGCTGATGTTCTTTTCATAGGATCAGATAAAGATGATGACGGTCTTGATGATGGTTATGAAGGCTATACTACAATTGATGCCGATGTAAATGATGAAATTGATGATCCATATGACAATCTGCCAAATACTGATGGTGATGATGAATCAGATTACAGGGATACCAATGACGATGATGACAGTTTTATGACCATTGATGAGGATGTTAACGGAGATGGTAATTACGCCAATGATGACGTTGATGGAGACGGAACGCCTGATTATTTACAACCAAATATAATCTATGATGAGGTAGAAGTCTTTAACGTTATTACTCCTAACGGTGATGGTGTTCATGATGTATTGGTCATAAGTGGTTTGGATGAAAACCCGAACAATACCCTCAAAATTTTCAATAGATGGGGTGTATTGGTATATACTACCAAAGCTTACAATACAGAAGGTAATGTATTTGACGGAACCTCGGAAGGTAGGGTTACGGTTAACCAGGACAAAAAACTCCCAGTAGGTACCTATTTCTATATTTTGGATTACGAAGTATCCACAGGAGAATCAAAATCAATATCAGGTTATATATATATAAACAGATGATACTAAAAAAAGTTTCTTTTCGAAATACAGGTTCAATTAAACAGATTTTAATTGTACTGGGCTTTGGTGTCATGTTTTTCACCAATGACCTTTTTGCGCAACAAGACGCGCAATATACCCAGTACATGTATAACACGGTAAGTGTTAATCCAGCATATACTGGTTCTAGAGGCCATTTGAGTGTTGCCGCACTGCATAGGTCACAGTGGGTAGGTTTAGATGGTGCACCCGTAACACAAACCATAAATCTTCATAGTCCGGTAGGGTATAATGGGGTTGGACTTGGTACATCCATAGTGAATGACAAAATTGGACCTACCTCTGAAACCTATTTTGATATCGATTTTTCATTTACTGTGCAAACTTCGGATGTTGGTAGGTTAAGTTTTGGACTTAAAGCCAGTGCTCATTTATTGGACATACGATTTTCAGAGTTAAATCAGTTTGCCCCGGATCAGACTTTGGAACAGGATATTGATAATAAATTTTCACCAAATTTTGGAGCTGGGATCTATTATCATACCGATAAATTCTATGCCGGTCTTTCGGTACCTAGGTTCTTACAAACATCTCATTTTGATAAATCTTCATTATCCACGGCAAAAGAAGAAATGAATTTTTATTTTATAACAGGGTATGTATTTGAAATGAATCCTTTATTAAAATTTAAGCCAACATTACTGGCAAAAGTGGTTGAAGGAGCACCATTGCAAATTGATCTATCCGCCAATTTTATGTTGAATGACAAATTCATCCTAGGTGCGGCCTATCGTTGGGATGCGGCTATTAGTGGCATGGTTGGGTTTCAGTTGAATGAGTCATTTTTAATAGGAATGGCATATGACAAAGAAATAACTGAATTGGGCAATGCAACATTCAACAATGGTTCATTTGAAGTCATTCTTCGTTATGATTTCATCAAAACCAAAGGGTACCTGAAGTCACCTAGATTCTTCTAGTGTAATTCTCGCTAATTCTTCTATCAATTTTTTTTATCATTGGCTTAACTTAAAAGTTGGTCAAAGGTCTTATTTTTGCATAATGAAGGAAGAAGAAGTAATCTTGGTAAATACCCTTGACGAACAGATTGGTACCATGCCGAAAATGGAAGCCCATGAAAAAGCACGTTTACATAGGGCTTTTTCTGTTTTTATAATGAACGATAAGGGAGAAACCATGCTTCAACAGAGAGCGTCGCACAAGTATCATTCCCCATTACTATGGACGAATACATGCTGTAGCCATCAAAGAGTGGGGGAAACCAATATTCAAGCTGGTAAAAGAAGATTGAAGGAAGAAATGGGTTTTACAGTTGATCTTAGAGAACTTTTTAATTTCATTTATAAGGCCCCTTTTGATAATGGGTTAACCGAACATGAATTAGATCATGTAATGATGGGTAAGTACGAAGGTGATCCTCAATTAAATCCAGAAGAAGTTGCTGATTTTAAATGGATGAAACCTGTGGATGTGAAAATTGATATTGCCGAAAATCCAAAAAAGTACACCGTTTGGTTTAAGATTATTTTTGAAAAATTCTATGATCATATAATTTCAAATAGGGCACATGAAAGTTAAGGTAAGTAGAAAGGCACATTTTAACGCAGCACATAGATTGTTTCGACCAGATTGGGAGGATGCTAAAAACAGTGCTGTTTTTGGTAAATGCAACAATCCAAATTATCATGGTCATAATTATGATTTAGTGGTGAGTGTATTTGGTGAAATCGATAAGGAAACTGGATTTGTGATGGATATGAAGGTATTGAAGGAACTTATTAAAGATAAGATTGAAGATGCGCTTGACCATAAAAACCTTAACCTTGAGGTTCCCGAATTCAAGAATTTAAATCCAACGGCAGAAAATATTGCTGTGATCATTTGGAATAAATTAAGACCTCATATTGAAGTATCCAAAGAACTGGAGGTGTTACTCTACGAAACCCCAAGGAATTTTGTAACCTATTCCGGTGGATAATGTAATTTGAAGCCTTCCCTATCAATTCAATCACTAAAGATTAAAAACAGAATGCAACTATACCCGCTAAAATTCGAGCCTATTTTAAAAGAACGCCTCTGGGGTGGTACCAAGCTTAAGGATGTATTGGGAAAACCTAGTGAGAATGATATCACTGGTGAAAGTTGGGAACTTTCTGGGGTTAAGGGAGATATCTCTATAGTTTCCAATGGACCATTTTCGGGCACTTCACTACAAGAAATCATTGATAAGTGGCCTGAGGAGTTATTAGGAAAAAGAGTTGTAGAAAGATTTGGCAAAGAGTTTCCTATTCTAATAAAATTCATAGATGCTAAACAGGACTTGTCCATTCAATTGCACCCTAATGATGCATTGGCAAAAGAACGTCATAATTCTTTTGGTAAGACTGAAATGTGGTATGTAATGAATGCAGACAAAGGGGCTAATCTTATTGTAGGCTTCAACAAAAATGTAACCAAGGAAGAGTATTCCAAGAGTTTAGAAAAGGATACCTTATTAGATTTGTTGAATTACGAACCTGTAAAAGAGGGGGATACATTTTTTATTAATACAGGAAAGATACATGCTATTGGAGCAGGTGTTTTACTGGCAGAGATACAGCAAACTTCTGACGTTACCTATCGTGTTTTTGATTTTAATAGGCAGGATAAAAACGGGAATTTAAGGGAATTACATACTGAATTGGCTTTGGATGCCATAGATTATGGCAAGAAGGATGATTTTAAGGTAGTTTATGATGACCAGCCAAATGCGGTTAATGAAATGGTAGATTGCCCCTATTTCAAAACTACTTTTATTAATCTGAACCAAAACTTTAATCAGGATATATCTAAAAGAGATTCCTTTACCATTTACATGTGCGTTGATGGTTCGGCTGAAATCAGTTCCGACACTGGCTCTGTTGTGATTCAAAAAGGGGAAACCGTTTTAATTCCGGCAAGTTCAAAAACTATCAGTATCGATACTACCGAAGCTAAACTATTGGAAGTAACTGTTTAAAACCAAAAATTTATGTGTTTCCTTGAATGACAGGAAACTAAAAAGATTACTTTTGCACAAAATATTTCAACAATGGCAAGTATAAGAGATTTAAAGAAAGATATAAATTTTGTTTTAGGAGATATTATTGAAGCTGTTTACATTGTAGAGGCTGCCAATAACAAGCAAGATTCTAAAGAAGGTGTGAAAATTATTGATTCGGCAATTGAGACATTCGATGATTTAATCGGGAAAGTAAACGAAAAAAAGGTGGATAACAGAAAGGCACATTTAAATAAAGTTCGTGAGGAACTGGAGAAAAAGGCCACTTCCTTAGTAGAGCAATTGAATAAACTGGGATAAGCCTTAGATATTTAGATTTAAAAAAACATCCCGCCTAGGCGGGATGTTTTTTTTTAATTGGTTTTTTTAAGTTCTAAGAAATTCTTGAGTGCTTTCCCATATTTTGAGCTGGCGACTTCAGGTGTTAACGAATTGCTTATTGAATCTAAATATCTGACATTAGCATCGGATACTTCAGTCAAGGCAATATAGGGTGCTATATACGAGTCCTTGTTATTAAGTGCAAAACTAAGCGCGAACACATAACCTCTTTGAATATTCTTATCACTCAGTTTTTGGATAGAATCAACCTGAAGTGAATCCATTGGCACTTCAGTGTTTGTTACACTTTGCATTAATTCAATACTGCGCTTATTGAATCTTGTCATGGTCTTACGGTATTCCTCAAGTTTCTTTTGGGTAGCCGAACCTTCGATCTTGGCATTGGTATCAAATGTATTCCAACTTGTGTTTATAGTAATATTTCCGGGTTCCCCGAAAAAAGTTATCCTATCATTTATTTCGTTATTGTCTTTTTTATTGAGGTATAGATAAAATATTTCAGGACTCTCCAATTCCGTTTTAAATGAAAAATTACCATCTCCATCTATCTCTAAAGAATCAATGGTTACCAACGTTGAATCTGGAACTCGCTGCAAGTACAAAGTACCTTTCTTAAGTCCTTTCACCTTACCAGTAACGAACATAGTATTCGTGGTATCCTCAGAACATGAGATTAAAAAGAGCGTAATAAAACTAAAAAATAAAATATGCTTCATCTATAAAATTTTCACTGGCCATTGTACTTTGTCTTATCTATTGATTAGTATTGGCCATTTTTTATTAATTGCCCATTATGGGCTTTCACGTTATAATTTTGTGGGGCAAATATCAATAAACTTTACTTAATTCTAAACATTTGCAGCAACTTCCATAAGAAGTGCACATATATATGCCCCTGCAGTACCAACAACGTAGCCCAAAACAGCCAAAAGAATACCTACCGAAGTCAGGGAAGGATGAAATTCCGCAGCTATAATGGGGGCAGATGCCGCACCTCCGACATTTGCTTGACTACCTACAGCCAAAAAGAAGAAAGGAGCTTTGATGATTTTGGCAACTACTATGAGTAAGCCTGCGTGAATAGAAATCCATATGATACCAACAGCTATAAGGCCGGGGTTTTCGAGGAACCTGCCCAAATCCATTTTCATGCCAATAGTTGCTACAAGTATATAAATAAACAATCCGCCAATCTTACTTGCACCTGCACCTTCATAATTTTTAGCTTTGGTAAATGATAGCAATATACCGGCCGTAGTTGCAAAAACGACCATCCATAAAAACTTGGATCCTAAAGAAGAGAGGGCTTTTTCTTTATTTCTAATGACTTCGAAAGTATTTTCCAAAAACCCAGCAAAATGATGCGCCAAATAATGGGACAGACCAACAGCGAAAAAAGCAAGACAAAGCATGATGATATAGTCGTGTAAGGTGGTAACCCTCGTTATTTTTTCAGTATGGGCCGTTACTTTGGCCTTTAAGGTTTCAATCGAAGAATTATCGGCCTTTAACCATTTGTCAATACGGTCAGATTTTCCAATACCCAGTAATATAATGGCCATCCAAATATTGGCAACAACAATATCAATCAAAACCATATCCCCAAATTTCTTAGGATTGAATTGAAATACCTCTAACATGGCTGCTTGGTTGGCCCCGCCACCGATCCAACTGCCTGCTATTGTAGCCAAGCCTCTCCACACAGCATCAAATCCGGCTCCACCAACAGTTTCCGGCGAAAATATGGAGACAATAAGAATAGCTATTGGTCCGCCTATAATTATTCCCGCAGTACCCGTTAAAAACATAATTAGTGCCTTTGAACCAAGATTCATTATTGCCTTAAGGTCTATACTCAATGTCAAAAGAACAAGCGCGGCTGGTAATAAGTAGCGACTGGCAATATAATAAAGGTTAGAACTCTCTTCAGAAATAAGCCCTGTACTGGTCAAAATTGCCGGTAGCATATAACACATTAACAAGGTCGGAATAATGGTATAGAATTTTTTCCAGAAACCTTTCTTAATCGAAGAGGTATAAAAGACGAACCCTAAGCAAAGACATAACAACCCAAAAATAACTGTATCTTCTGAAAGTGGAAGTTGATTCATTACCAATATTTTATAGCATGGGTTCCAAATATAGTCAAATCTTGAAATGTAGATTTAGAAAATGCGCAACGCCATTTTCTGTGTTTTTTAATGTGATGTGATCCGCAATGGCCTTTATTTCTTCCCTGGCATTACCTACAGCTACGCCGTAACCTGCATGACGCAACATCCCATCATCATTATAGTTATCACCAAAGGCAATAACATCATTTAGTGTATCATTACCATTTAGAAGGGTCTCTATCGCAGAAAGTTTAGAAATGGCTTTTGGAGTGACTTCGATCAAAGTATCATTAGAACGATAAATATTCATAACCGAATCAAATTCTGCTCTTAGAATGGGCAATATTCCATCGATAGTATCCAAAGAACCCATGAGCATTATTTTATGCGCTCCTATATTTCTTTTATGCCAATCATTCAACGTAACTGATGTTTTTTGATAAATGGGATTAGCCTTGGTATGATGAATTTCTTTTTTCACACGTACGGAACTTTCCGCTACATACCATTCGTCCTTGTAGTACAGTCCAAGTTTTATATCATAATTAGTTGAAAGTTGATGCAGTAATGCTATTTTCTCTATGTTTATATAAGTGGAGTAAACTTCCTTATTCTTGTCAAGGATCAATGCTCCATTATAACATATCATTGGTTCATTTTCGATGCCTAGATCTCTTTGGATATACCTCATTGCTATTGGCATTCTGGCAGACACCAATATTATTTTAGTAGTTGGTTTTATTCGCCGGATTTCTGATATCGTGAAAGCGGAAACATCACTTTTGGTAGATAGCAAGGTGCCATCTAAATCAGCACATAATATTTTATAATTCATCCTAGATATTCAACCAGTAGGTAAGCTTAAGGTTTATAGATCTTGACCTAGGTGCAAAGGAGTTGACAAAATAATTATCGTTATATACTAAATATAAATCCGATAGTGGAGCAAATCGCCATTGCAATCTAGAATTGAAGCCTAAATTATCCTGTTGTGTACTATATTGAACCAAGGTTGACCAAAAGAGCGACTTGTTGAAAGTAACATCTATTTTTGGACTTATAAGCCACAAATCCGCGCTTGAGTAGGGTTGAGGCAATTTTATATTGTTATAGTCGAAAAGTAAGGAAATGAATACCTTCGGTTGAAAACGATAGGTCATTCTGCCTCGAACAGAGAACTTCTTGCCATTAAAGAATCTGCCTATTTCAGATTCGGCACTATAGGCGAATATTTTTCTACTATCAGATCGGTATTCAAAATCCAAGCTGTTATAATGATAACCGAGATTACCAGGTAAGGCAATGGCATCATCTTTTCCCGTAGGTTCAAAATCATCGGTCAGGTAAGTGTATCTATTGTTGAAACTTGTACTGACCATTGAAAAATCCTTGAACCTAGCTTCCCACGATCCTCTAAATGTATAGTCTGTAATTTTTAAATCCAAGCTAGGGCTCCAATTAAAAAATGGAAGGAACTGAAAACTATGGTTATTCAAAACCCCTTTTTTTGGCCAAAAAACTCTTTCTATTCTAACAAAACTTTTTAATATATCGGTTCTTCTAACAAAACCTAGATCTGAGCGAAAATCTTCCCCGACATAAACTAATTTGGAATAGATGTTATAGTGTCTTGAATTATAATCGATGGTTCCTCCTGTCGAGAGATCTTTGCCGCCAGATTCAGGTTGAAACGATTTATGTACAAAAAATTTACCATTCCACGTATTGTCTTTTGATATTAAGTTGTAATCAATACCTAAGACCCTATTGTATTTATCCTCCTTGGCTAAGAAATCATAATCTTTAATAGATTGTCTATTAATAAAAAACATCCCAATATTAGATCTGGCAAATACTCTTTGTTGTAAGGCAAACATCGTATTATTATTGGAGGCAATTTCGTTAACCTCATCTGCCTCTGTTAGAATATTCAGTAAGCCCAATCGAAGGTCTCTATTCAATTTGCCACTTAATCGCAAGCCCCCAATTAATTTGTTTTCTATAGAATTGTCTGCAGTGTCCCTAGCAATTCCTATACGCCTTGAGAAAAATGGATTTGCATCCCGAACATCGCCAAAACTGCCAAAGAGATCACTATTATCTATGAAGAACTGTCTCTTTTCTGGTAATGAAACTTCAAAACGTGTAAGATTGGTCACCTGATCATCAACTTCTACTTGGGAGAAATCTGGATTTACCGTAATATCGAGATTCATACTATTCCCAATCGCAAATTTAGCATCACCACCAACCTTGACATTGTCAAAGCTATCATTTGTTTCAAAATCTTTTTGTGATATTGCGTTTATGTAGGGTATTATGGCTATCGGCGAACGGAATTTTCCCAATGGTCTTTCAAAAATCATATCACCCATGAAGGTCATACCATAGACATTTTGATTTTGAGGAATTTTCATCCAAGCACTTGTCTCATTAGACTGCGTATCAAAGCGATAGCTGTTAAAACCCCATTTGGTTTCACCCTCTTTGAATTTGAAAGCAGTTAATGGAATAATTAGCTCAGAAGTATAATAATCATCATACATTTTGGAGTCTCCTTTCCACTTGGTATCCCAAGACATAGTAAATCCCCTTATATTATTGCCGCCACCTGATAGCAGGCCTTCCCTACGAACACCAAAGGGATTTATTCCAAATAAAAAGGCATTGGTACCATCATTAAAGGTGTCAAATAGCATAGTGATATTATCACTGTCACCAGCCCTGAAATCACGTTTCAATGTTTGAACCATGTAGTTTTTACCTGCTGCTTTTACGGTAATTCCTATATATAGGTTTTTATCGTCATACAGCATCTTAATATCTGACTGTTGGCTGGCCGGAACTGAATTATTCGGAAAATGTTCCCAAAAGTCATTGGCGCTCTCGGCGCTCTCCCATATGGCTTCCTCCAATATACCATCAGGGTTGATGTTTTCACCATTTGAAATATATTTTACAGTGAAGCTTTTGTTTCTTTCCTGAGCGTATGTAAAAAAGGTGGTAAATAGTAGTGCAAAGGCACAAAAAATTCTGGTCATTGGTGGTAGAATTAGCTAGCGCTAAATTTAAGGGTTTAATGCGTTAAAAAAACCCTAAAGTTTTCATGAGCCCTGAAGGTGAAAGTTTCTATTTCTAGATATTCAACCAATAGGTTAATTTCAGATTGATAGAGCGATAACGTGGAGAAAACTGATTCACAAAATAGTTGTCGTTATAGACGATGTATAAATCAGAAAGTGGGGCAAAACGCCACTGTAAACGAGAATTAATGCCCAAATTATCTCTTTGATTACTGTATTGTACAAGGGTGGACCAGAATAACGATTTACTAAAGGTAATTTCTACTTTAGGACTGATTAACCATAAATCGGCACTTGGATGGGGGTCCGGTAATGAAATTTTATTATAGTTAACAGCTAATGAAATTTGTGCTTTGGGTTGTAATCGCAAGAAGAGTGTACCTTCAAGTGAGAATATGTCACCGTTGAAAAAGCTACCGAACATCGACCTACCCATAAGAGAAAGTATTTTGGCGGAATTCGACATATACTCCAGGTTTACACTATTAAAGTGGTAACCTACATCATTAGGCAAGGGTATGCCACCATCTGTGTTCGTAGGGTCGAATTCATCCGTGTCTGTTAGAAAAGTGTAACTATTGGTAAATCCTACACCCAGTTCGGATTGGTCTTGAAATCCAACCCTTCCGGTGAGCATGATATCATGATCCGTCTTTTTGTAATTCAAACTTGGTCTCCAAGTCACAATAGGAAAAAGCTCAAAACTGTATGAATTGAGAGTCTTGCTCTTAGGCCAGAAAACTTTTTCAAAAGAGGTAGCCGATTTTAAAATGTCGGTTCGTCTTATAAAACCAAGATCAGAAGTGAAATCTTCATTGATAAAGGTAAGGTCACTGAATACGTTAAAAAACCTGGATCGACGCGATAAGAATGCTCCTGCGGAATAGTTTCCTTCTTTATCATCTGGCTGAAACGATTTATGGGTGTAGAATTTTCCGATCCATTTATTATCCTTTGATGCCAGATTGTAATCTATGCCCAATACGCGATTATATTCATCCTCACGTTTAACAAAATCATAATCTTTAAAAGACTCCCGGTTAATAAAGAATATGCCAATATTGGAACGTGTAAATAGCTTTTTTTGAATTGCCAACATGGTATTGTTGTTAGATGCGATTTGATTGTCAAGGTCCTCATCGGTCTGTATACTCAATACCCCCAACCGCCAATTTTCATTCAATTTTCCACTGAGTCGAATTCCACCTATAATTCTATTTTCTATGGTATTGCCTGCAGTATCTTGGGCGATACCGATACGTCTTGAAAAAAACGGATTGGCGTCTCGACTGCCACCAAAACTTCCGAAGAGATCACTGTTATCAATGAAAAATTGTCGCTTTTCCGGTAGTGATACCTCGAAGCGGGTTAGATTAGTGATAATAGCATCGACTTCTACATTGGAAAAATCGGGATTTATGGTCACATCTAAATTCATTCCATTACCTATAGCGATTTTGGCATCTCCACCAACTTTGAGGTTGGTATTACTTTTATCCGATTCAAAATCCTTCTCTGAGATTGTATTTACATAAGGAATTAGAGCCAATGGTGTTTTGGATTTACTCAGCGGTTTTTCAAAATGCATATCTCCCATAAAGGCCAAACTCACCAAGAACTGTCCTTGGGGTACACGATGCCAAGTACTTCGTTCGTTCGTCTGCATATCGAATCGGTAGCTTTGAAAACGCCATTTGGTCTCACCATCCTTGAACTTAAAAGAGGTCAAAGGTATGGCCATCTCTGAGGTATAGTAGTCCCCATGTATCTTGGATTCGCCTTTCCATTTAACATCCCATGAAGTATTGAAACCCCTTAAATCGGATCCACCTCCAGATATCAATACCTCCCGGCGAACGCCATAGGGATTAATACCGAATAAAAAAGCATTTGTGCCATCGTTAAAAGTGTCAAAAACCAAACTCATACTATCGCCGTTACTTGCACGAAAGTCCCTTTTTAACGATGGGGTTATCCAATTGCTGCCAATAGATTTTACGGTTAGACCAATATAGAGATGCGTATTACTAACCACCATTTTTATCTCAGAGGGTTGTTCAGCAAGTACCGAATCCGTTGGGAAATACTGCTGAAAGTCACGGGGGCCATCGGCAATTTCCCAGAAGGATTCATCAAGAATTCCATCAATTTCAGGAAGCTCTGTAACGTATTTTACGGTAAATGATTTGGTATTGGTTTGACTGAGAGTAGGGGTGGCGAAAAAAAAGAAGAGTAGTAGCGCGCAAAAAACTCTGGTCATTGGTTTTTGGATTGGTCGGTCGTCAAATTTAAGCGTTTAAATTGTTAAATAAACCCTAAAATGTTCTATTATGGATTGCTCTTCTTTTTAGGCTCCCGTTTTGCCTCTTTCAAGCTTTTCATGAGCATCCATTCTATTTGACCATTAGTGCTTCGAAACTCGTCGGAGGCCCATTTTTCAATTGCTTTCAGCATTTCTTCGTTCATACGTAATGCAAATGCTTTCTTTTTGCTCATATCAAAGTTAAATTATGCCTATCTGTTTTTATCTCGTTCTAAAACTGCTTTCATTGCATTGGAATGTGTTAGGCGGACAATGCTTATTACTTGCCACCCTTGTTTTGCCAACGAATTGAGTTCATCTTCGAAATCTAAGTCTTGATTACCAAGAAACTTTTCCTTTTGTTTGATAATCTTATATTCTTTCATACTTTTTCTTTTAGGTAAAGTGTAATCACCTTTTTAGCTTGCTCCTGTTTTTGAGTTCCTATCAATATTTTTTTACCTGATTTAAGTTCAATTTGTATGCCTTTATTTCCCTTAACGTTAAAAGCTCTTCCTTTTCCAAATGAAGTTCGATACCCCCATCCCCCATATTCCATAATCGGGTTATAGGTTCTAACATAACAATTTTGGATATCTGTCCAAGCTATTTTTTTAGCAGAAAAATGGAAGGGTAAGAATTGATATTGGATTCCGCTTTCATCTATTTCTGTTCGTAATTTTAAAAAGTAAAATAACATCAAAATAGGGAGGATGGATACAATTACGATTAGTTGACCAATTGAATCGTTAGGATCCACATTACCAACGGCCTTATTCGCGAAATACCAATGATATAAGGAGTAACATAGAAAGATTATTGAGGCAATATGGATTAATTTCAACCACCATTGGTTAAATCGCTGCGTTTCATTAAATACTCTCATTTTTAATGATTTAGCGTACCTGCATTGACTATAGGGGAAGCATCTTTATCGGAACAAAGTACCACCATTAAGTTACTCACCATGGCTGCTTTTCGCTCCTCATCCAAGTCTACCAAGTTTTTCTTGCTTAATTCGTGTAAAGCCATTTCAACCATACTTACAGCACCTTCCACTATTTTATGTCTAGCGGCAACAATAGCAGTAGCCTGTTGTCGTTTGAGCATTGCATTGGCAATTTCCTGTGCATAAGCTAAATAGCCTATCCGTGCCTCTAAAACCTCAATCCCAGCCATGGATAAACGTTCTTGTACTTCTTTTTCCAGTGCTTCACTCACCTCATTAACACTTGAGCGTAAGGTAATATCCTCATCGGTGCCATCGTCGGCAAAATTGTCATAGGGGTACATACTGGCTAATTTACGCACAGCGGCGTCGGTCTGTACTCGGACAAAATTCTTATAGTCATCAACATCAAAGGCGGCCTTATAGGTATCGTTTACACGCCAGACTAAAATTGTGCTTATCATGACCGGGTTACCCAGTTTATCATTAACCTTAAGACGTTCGCTATCAAAATTACTTGCCCGCAATGAAATTTTCCTTTTTGAGTAAAGAGGATTAACCCAGAAAAGTCCATTATTTTTAATGGTCCCAACATACTTACCGAATAAAAGTAAGACCCTGGAGCTATTAGGATTTACTAAAACAAAACCTGGAATCAGTAATACGGCAATAACGACGGTTACAACCGCCAAAAAGTTTGGGATCCGTATAAGAATTACCAAGCCTCCAAAGAATAGAATCAAAAAGAATATAAGCATGATATACCCATTGATTGGTGTTGCATTTTTTTCTAGAGTCATGATTTTTGTATTTAGTGATATTAAACTGATATCATAAAGATATGATAATAAATTTAATCATCAAATATTTTATCATATTTTTCGCCCTATTTACTTTCCTGTCCTAAACCTTTTTGTTTTCTTTTTATTCGGATTTTTAAAAAGACGCTTGAAGAATCCATCACGCTTTATAGGTTCGCAGTCCAGCCGCCTAAAAACTGAGTTCTCTGGTTTAGGAAAATGTGCCTTAGTAATATGGTTTAAAGATGCGTCCCCGTTCATCTTTTGTATAAAAAGGGCAAAAAGAGGCAGTGCTGCATTGGCTCCTTGACCTAGGCTTGTACTTCTAAATCCGATTTCATAATGGTCAAGGCCTACCCAAGTAACGTGAACCAATTTTGGGGTTAAAGCCACGAACCATGCATCCTTGTTGTTCTGTGTCGTACCTGTTTTGCCAGCAATATCGTTTTTCAATTTGTAGGTTGAACGTATTCGAGAGGCCGTACCTTGATTAATGGTAGATTTCATCATTTCGAGCATAATTTCGCCTGTTTCTTTCGAAAATGCAGGGATTTGGGCTATTTTTGGCTCAAATGTGGCCAAAACTGAATCTTTTTGATTCGTAATAGTTTTAATCAAATAGGGGAGTACTGCCTTTCCTCCATTTACATATCCGGCATATGCGCCTGCCAGTTCGTTAACATATATTTCTCCTGTACCCAAAGCTAAAGAGGGTTGTTCAGGTAATTTTGAGAAAATGCCCATATTTTTAGCTTGTACCAATACATTATCAATTCCAGTTTTTTCAAGGACCTTGACCGCAACCGTATTGACCGAATTACTCAATGCCATCTCCATGGAATAATTAAGAAACTTTTCATCCTTGTCAGCAGAATTGCTCGGTGACCATCCTTTCAAATTTTCATATTCCACCTCTTGCGCTGAGAAATAGGAACATGGTGAAATACCGGCTTCCAGAGCCGCGGTATAGACAATGGGCTTGAAAGTAGAGCCTACTTGCCTTTTGCTTTGGCTGACATGGTCATATTTAAAGATTTTATAGTCGATTCCCCCGATCCATGTGAGCACAGCACCGGTTTTTGGGTCTATGGATAACGAACCGGTATTTAAAAATTTTAAATAGTGTTTTACGCTGTCTATGGGGCTAGCCTCAATTTTTTTATTTCCGTTCCAATCTGACAAATCCATCTTGCGTTTAATGTTCAAAGAATCCCAGGCCTCTTTATGATTTAATCCATTTTCAATCAATTTTTTATAATGAGGTGCGCTGCGTACTGCTTTTTCAATAATATTTTTGTTGACTTTCCATGGTGCCCTGGTACCATAACTTTTTTCAAAACTTTTTTGAAGTGATTTCATATGTATTTTCATGGCATCTTCTGCCATTACTTGCATCTTATGGCTTAAAGTGGTATAGATTTTAAGTCCGGAGGTATAGATATTATATCCATTGCCCTCTTCTTTTTGGGATGTACTCCATTTAGCTAATTTTTTACGTACCTCTTCCCGAAAATAGGGTGCTATTCCAGCGGTATGATTAAATTCTTTATAATTCAACCGTATAGGAATTGCCATTAAACTATCTTTTTCTTCAGTTCTTAGAAATTCATTTTTGTACATGGACCGTAACACGAGATTGCGGCGATTTAAACTTTTCTTGGGAAATACCTTTGGATTGTATCCGTAAGTGGCCTTTAGCATGCCAATCAGAACGGCAGCCTCCTCTATCGAGAGCAGTTTTGCTTTTTTATTGAAGAACTTCAAGGATGCGCTTTCAATACCGAAAGTATTACCACCAAAAGAAACCGTATTCAAATAATGGGTAAGTATTTCTTCTTTGGTGTAGATATCCTCTAATCGGGAAGCGATAATCATTTCTTTGACCTTGTTAATGGCCATGTTCGCTTTCTTTCGATTTTTTCTTGGGTAGAGGTTTTTAGCCAGTTGCTGTGTTAAGGTGCTTCCACCACCTGAAGATTGATCCTGCATCAAAATGGTCTTTAGGGCCACTCGGAAAAGACTGGGATAATCAATTCCGGAATGTTCGTAATAACGCTGATCTTCTATCGCCACCAAAGCATTTAAAAGATGCTTCGGAAATTCTTCGTAGGTAATGGGTTGGCGATCATACAGATAATATTTACCGATCAATACACTATCTGCAGTGTATACTTCAGACGCTCTTTGGTACTGAAAATTGGACAGTTCTTTTTTTTCTGGAATTTTGCCCCAAACCCCAAATCGCACACTGAACACAAAAATGATTATCACAGTGAATATGGCTAAGCACAAAATGACTGTGAATTTTAATAATCGGGTTTTTAGGGTTTTTAAATTCAAATCGAAAATTTTATTGCAATATCAAACATAAATTTTAAAATGACCTAAAACTTAACAAGGCTTTAGATAGCATTTGATTATTTTTGAAATAAATAGCAAATAATGAAAAAAATCCTCTTTTTACTCCTTTTTTCAGTTCAATTTTCTTTCGGTAATTCTATTTTTTGGTCCAAAACAGGGCATAGGGCTATTGGTAAGGTTGCGCAGGAAGAACTTTCGGGACGGGCAAGGCGTGCTATGGATAAACTACTGGATGGGCAGAGTCTTGCTTCAATCTCAAATTTTGCTGATGAAATAAAGGCCGATAGGCGTTTCAGGGAATTCAGTGCTTGGCATTATGTAAATATCCCACCAGATAATGATTATTCGGATATTGAACCTAGCAAATATGGAGATTTGGTGGTTGGTATTCAAAAATGTATATCAATGGTGAAAAACGATAAAAACACTAAGGAAGACCGGGTGTTTTATCTTAAGATGTTGGTGCATTTGATTGGGGATTTACACCAGCCCATGCATGTGGGAAGGGTTGAAGACAAAGGCGGTAACGATATACAGGTGCAATGGTTCGGCAAAGGAAGTAATTTACATAGGGTTTGGGATTCCAATATGATCAATGATTATGGCATGAGTTATACCGAATTGGCGACTTCGCTTCCGGAACTTGACAAAAAAGAAAAAAGGGCCATTCAAAATGGTACCGTGCTTGAATGGGTTGAGGAATCACAAGAAATAGCTAATAAACTATATAATTCTGTCGAGGTAGGTGAAAAGTTGGCCTATAGCTATAGTTATACTTGGTGGGGCACTGTAGAAAACCAACTTCAAAAGGGCGGATTGCGCTTGGCCAAGGTGCTTAACGAGCTTTTTAAGTAATTGTAAAGGCATATATCACCTGAAAATCAACTATTTAGTACCCAATTTTGGCGTTTTATCCTAAATATGGGAATATTATCGAAAACTAATACCTTGGCATAAGATCTGAAGTTATAGTATTGAAGTTATGCATGAGGACATTGGTGCAACAACCCAAACGCTAAAGACAGTGCTTAACTTGGTACAAGGGAATAAAAAAAATCGGTTTTGAGCCGATTTTTTTATTGTAATACTCTAAAAGTCAAATTAATACGTTCCGCAATGGGTTTTGTTGTTTTAGGAATCTGATGTTGCCAATGATGTTGTGTACTTCCTTTCATTAACAACAGGCTGCCGTGGCCCAATACTATTTTGTGCTTAATCTTGGTGTTTCTTTTATATCTCAAATGAAATGGACGCTCTTGACCAAGGCTTAATGAAGCTATAATTGGGTTTTGCCCTAATACTTTTTCATCATCAGCATGCCAACCATTACTGTCTTTGCCATTTCTATAAAGGTTCAATAGGCATGAATTGAATTCAACACAATCAATTACTTCAATTTTCTGCTTTATTTCAAGTAGTTCCTTAGTGAATGGTCGAGGTTGCATGGTAATATTGGAATATGAATATGATTTTGTGCCATTGCCATAAAAGGCCGTTAATCTAGGCTGTGCATACACTTTGCCAAATACTTTGATGTCATCTTGTTGCCATGAAATGGTCTCTTTAAATATTTTAAAATACTGAGTCGCAGCTTTAGAAGCAATAAAATCTGGATAATAGGTAATATTGCTCTCAGGAAGGTCAAGATGTATTTTTTGCTGAAGCATTATTTTAAAATAGTTTTTAATTGCTTTCTATAATCAGACGGATTTTGACCTGTAAAAGCTTTGAATGACTTGTTGAAATGCGAAAAGTTATTGAATCCACACTCAAAGCAGACCTCAGATATACTCATAGTTTGTTCTGTCAATAACTTAGAAGCATGTACCAATCTTCGTTCGTTTACGAATTGAACGAAGGTTTTATTGGTTATTTTTTTAAAATACCTACAAAACGAAGGTACCGTCATACTTACCATATCCGCTATCTCTGCTAATGGAATGTCCTCCTGAAAATTATTTTTCACAAAGTTGAATATAATGTTGATACGATCATTATCCTTTACTTCGGTTTCGAGCGAAAACCCTTCTGCATTCAAAACCTTGAATTCATCTGATAAGGCTAGCTCATTTAGAATATGCAGAATTGATAGAATACGTTCAAAATCGTTCTGATAATCTAGATCCTCCATTTTATCCCCTAGGATTTGTTTAGTAATACCGGAAAATGCTATACCACCTTTGGCAACTTCCAAAAGATTTTGAATTTTTTTCATTTCTGGAATATTGAAAAATGATTCCCCTAAGAAGTCGATTTTCATTTGAACCAAAATCTCATTTTTATTCCCTGTGAATTTATCGGTAAAACCACAATGTGGAAGATTACTCCCGATCAATATCAAATCGCCATCGGTGTAATATGATATATGACTGCCTATTCTTCTTTTACCTGCCCCACCGTTTATATATACCAATTCAATCTCTGGATGGTAATGCCAAATATTGTCAGTGTTTGTCTTAGAGGCATCAAATTTTTGATACATATAAGAATGACCAAAGTTAGGTTCAATAGCCTCGAAAGTAGGTTTCTTCTTTATCATTTAATATTGATTTTTAATGTAAAGGTAAAATAGGCTTCTGTATCAATTCTCTGTAAAATTACCCAAAATATATTCTATATTACCTATTATCAATTTAATATTCATTATAAGGGTTAAAATAACATATATATTGGAAAATTGTGTTGTAGAACCGGTTAAATTCTTGCAGTAAGTTTGTCCTTTAAATTGATCATTGATAATTAAAAAAATAAATATGAGAGCAACAATTAGCAAGATGCCGACAGAAGCAAGAAGGAATTCATTTTTTTCAAACTTCAAAGACAGTAAAAGAGTTCGCTGGGCAGCATATAGAACTTATAATCGTTAATCACAGAATTAAAACAAAACGGAATTCATTAATCATTAAATAATTCGTTAATCCTTAAAACAAAAAGTTATGAAAACAATCAAGAAATTTACAGTAGCAGTTGTCATTATGTTCAGCACAATTGGCAGTTTTGCAAACGATGAAATCACTAAAAGTATCTTCAAAGAAAAAGAGGATAAGGTTTTTGTGAATCTTTACAATCTAGACAAGGAAAAAGTAGAGATCAAAATTTATGATAGCCAAAACAGAGTTGTCTATTCTGAAACCATAGTGGACAGTATGTTTGTAAGGAAGGTCTTTAACTTTGAGGACGCTTTCGAGGATTCTTACACACTAGTTATCAAGAAAGAAGGAGAAACCTACAAGAAGAATATTCTTGTTAATTAAATAATTTAAAATAATCATAAATGAGAAGAGGGCGTAAGCCCTCTTTTTTTTGTCAGAATTGTAAATATGTATAGGCCCAATACATAAGGCCAAACTGAAGGAGTATTCTCAGGATTAAAAGCCATTTAGGAATACCAGCCGATGCTTGTTTACCCGACAACATATAAAAGTGAACCGGTAGAAAAAAGATGAGCATTAAGATAATTGCGTATACAGCAAGGTTTTTTGTAATAGATAAGCATAAACCAATGCCTAGAAGAACTTCAGCTATGCCGCTTAAACTCACCAATAATTTATGTTCTGGTAGATACCTTGGCATAATTTTAAGGTATGCTTTGGGTTTTACAAAATGCATTACTCCAGCAATTATGTACATTGCGGCCATTAGGTATAAATGCCAAGGAGAGATCATGCTTTGAATGGTTTGATGGCTAACTTATGCTTAGCTTACATATTAAATTTAAAGATATTTTTTTAAACGAGCTTTTTTGTATTCGGGCAACGATGGATTGTTGATGGCGAGTTTTACGATTTCCAAATCTTTTTCCTTTGCAAACAGCAACTCATAAAATTGCCTTACAGATAAAGGATTTTCTGACCTTTCAACCAAAATTAATTTATCATGCGTTTTGACTTCCCCTTCTTCCAATATTCGAACATAGGTTCCTGGAAAGCCATGGTCAATGAATTGTCTAAGAATCTCTTGGGTTTCAAAGCGTATCCCTAATTTGTAGCAGGGTTCCCTGGGTTGGGAAACTTGAACTAAGGCATTGCCTATTTTAAAAATATCACCGATACGTATTTTGGCCTCATTAAGCCCTTCAATGGTTAAATTTTCTCCGAACATACCCCAATTCCATTCCAATTCGGGATACATTTTTTTCCAATAGGGATATTGGTCTGCTGAAAACATATAACAGGCCTTATTGACTCCTGCATGGTGTTTGCGGTCAATAACGGTGTCCTTTGCAACATCCGTCTTCCCTAAATACAATACTTCATTTGTCGGGTATTTAAAAATACCCGTTTGTTCTTCCTTACCGTTCCAAAGAATAGTTGTGGGATTGCCTATGTTGGCAGAAATTACTTTCATTCCTTAAAGATAGGAAACCAACTCGTACAATTAGAAATTTCTAGATGACAACTCCCTCTCGTCTCTCTTTATAGTAAAATTCAGGAAAATTATAGGTCTCGGGGGGTATTTCGTTTTATACTTTCCTGAATTCTTGTTTTAACGTATAACGGCTCGCCTTTATATTCCGTCATTTGAAAAAAGAGAATTTCTTCCCCAATGTTTTCCAAATCATAAATGGCATGTTTATTCTCATGCTCTAAAAATTCAGAATCCCCCTTTTCTAAATGCATTAGTATTATTTTTCCATCAGAAAATCGAGAAATCACCATACCCTCAGAGCCAGCTACCCAGCAATAATCCAAGTTGATTTTTCGAAAAGGAAGTCGTTCTTTAGGTAATAACACAACTTCCCAAATACGTAGATATTCGTTTTCGAATAGCACTTTCTGGCCTAGATCCGCACTAAATTGATTTTCTTTTAATTCCTTTAAATGCGAAGGATTCCATGTATTGAAATTTCCTGAAGCATTTATATCAATGTATTTTAGCACCTTGGCTTTTAGATTTTCTTTTTTCGTCATAACATACTTTTTTTTAGAATCATTTCAAGAATTTAAATTTCTCGTTGATTTATTTCTAAACAGCTTATTTTCAATTATTTAAATTTACTATGCCCAGACAGATGATGGCTAAATTATTTTATAAAGTAAAAGCTTAGCTTATCAATTATAAAAAAGGGGGAACTACCTACATCTGAACTTGACACTCGAATCTGATTTAATTGAACCACTTATATTTCGAAAACATAAAAAAGGCTGAAATCAGATTACACTTGACTATCTTTTAACTCAAAGTTTTCATAAATATTTGTTGGTAACACATGAACGACGGGGCAAATGAGTACGGATTTCGGAAATCAGAACAAAATAGCTGTTTAATCGCCCTATTTGTGCCGAAATCAGGAATCAATACTAGCAAGTACTCCGGTTTTTATCAAGATGTAAATCTTAATTTTCACAAGAAAGTAGAAGAATTGTTTATTTAAACGGCGATTCTTTCCTTGTATTTGGTAGGTGTTGTACCAGTAACTTTTTTAAAGGCTGAATAAAAAGCACTTTTACTATGAAAACCTACTTCTTTGCCAATACCTTCAATACTGAAATAGCTTGAAGCTTGGTCGGTCATTAGGAACTTTGCTTTTTTTATACGAAGCTGATTAACATAAGAATTAAAATTCTGATTAAATATTGTATTGATACTGGCAGAAATTCGTTTAGGATGGACTTTCAATTTTTCAGCTAAATCAATAATTGTGAGTTCAGTTCGAGAAAAGGCTTCAGTGGTTTTCATATATGAGTCTATATCTTCCATTAAAGTTTTAAGGTCTTCTTCATTAACAATTTTTCTTTTGTCATTTGCTATACCAAGGGTATCCAGAGATGGAATACCAGATTCTTTTTTATCAAGAATGGATAAAACATTTCGCTGTATTACGCCATTGACCGCTACCCAATAAATAGCTATTAAATCAAAAATCGAAAAGATGATTTTAAAATAGTAATTTTCAGGAGAAATATAGTAAAGTATGTGTATTAACACGGAAGTCGACAAACTGTAAATCAGAAAAATTCGCACCCATACCAATACCTTGTGTTCTATTAATGAAAATGTATTCTGAACTTCGGTGCTGTGTTGGTTCAGTAGCTTTAAATTCCAAATACCGATGACCCATGAATAACATATGCCTACAATAGTGAATACTAGTTCATGCCAAAAACTTTGGGCAATAGCCAGTTTAGTGGAGTGTGGAAGGAAATAAATAATTACCTGAAGCGCAAATGATATAATTCCTGGATAGAGTAACCAATATTTTATTTTTTGATCAGAAAATATTGAAACTTTCTGCGTATAGATAAAGAAGATGGGAAAAAGTAGCCAGGAAAAATTAAAGGGTAAAAGAAACAATTCTGGGTAAATCTGATCAATATTTAATCCATTTGGAATGAAAATCGCCAATTTCAAAGAAAACAGTACTAAAAATAACCCAAGAAAATAAGTACTTCTAAAGTGCTTATAATTCAATATTAATAACAAAATACCCAAAGTAATACCCTGTAATAATCCTAGGATATCTAATATGGATTGAAGGTTATAATTAAGGTCTACCGTTTCAATCAAAATTAATGGTTAGTAATTTTCTAATCAAGTTACATAAGATTTTATAGATTAAAAAGTTTAATCAATTTTAAATTAAATAGGCGAGTTTTAATATAGGTTAATTGATACAATTGAAAAAACCAAGGCAAATACCCTGGTTTTTATTTATGCTAATAATTAGTTATGTAAAATTCTATTCTTCTTTATCAAGCTTTTTGGTCAAGAAGAAACCGACTAATAAACCAGTACCCGCCATAAGAAAAATTGAACCTGGCATGGCAATTTCCCAATCTACGTTCAAATTTGTTCCTAAAATACCTCCTATCATTATTCCGGCTCCAATGCCCATTAATAACAAAGCTAAATTTAATACCAGCACTTTCCAGACCGGTGCAGCTTTTTCCCTTTTCCCTTTTACAAAAATACTTGCTTCGGCCCCTTTTTCAATTAATGCCAAACGTTCTTTGTTCCTAGTTGAAAAATGCAGATATGCAATACCAAAAATGACTATAAATAAGCTAATGAAAACAAATACTGTTCCTACCATGATATGATTCTTTTTTTAATTGATTAATATACTCGTTCAAAGGGTATGACGCCAATTAATTTGAATAGGTTACACTCTTAGCGTTTTTTTTTATATTTTATGTAACCAAGCTCTTTAATTGTACGTCATATGTAGCAGATGAACCTTGATCAAGACCAACCTTATATAGAAAGGACATTAAAAGGAGATATGAAGGCCTTTACAATGCTGGTAGACCGGTATAAGTATATGGTTTATACCTTGGCAATGCGTATGGTCAAAAATAAGGAAGAGGCTGAAGAAATTGCCCAGGATACTTTTTTAAAAGTTTACAATGCTCTGGGAAGTTTTAAAGGTGACTCTAAATTTTCAACTTGGGTGTATAAGATTACCTATTACAGGAGTTTGGACTATATTAAAAAACTAGGAAGAACCCCAAGTCTAAGTACGATTGAAGGCTTGGTAGAAAACAGCATTGTTGAAGAAGATGATATTATTGATAAATTAGAACAGATTGAGAAAAAGGGAGTCATAAAAGAAGCAGTGCAATTATTACCTGGTGATGATGGTATATTAATTACTTTACATTATTTTGAAGAACTTTCGTTACAGGAAATTTCTGGAATAATGGAAATAAGCGCCAATAATGTGAAAGTGAAATTGTTTAGGGCTAGAAAGCGTTTGCATCATATTTTAATGAATAAACTTGAACCTGAAATAATCAGTGGTTATGCAAGAAGATAATAAAACAAAATTCGACCAATTTATCCAGAAGAGGATAAAAGAGGAAGGCTTGGAAAAACCTTCATTGAATTTTACAAAATCGGTTATTTCCAAAATTGAAACACAAAAGGAACATAGTGAGGTTACGGATTATAAACCTTTGATTACAAAAAATGTATGGTATTCGGGGGCGGCTATTGTAATTGGAATTTTTTGTTATTTGATTTTTGGTAATAACACTATAGAGTTCAACTGGCTTCCAGAGATCAAAATGCAACAAATTAGTCAATTGAACCTTGTTGAGAGATTACCGAATCTAAATATTTCGAACATCTATGTTTACGCTTTTATAGGTCTGGCATTTTTTGTGGGCGTACAAGTGTATTTACTAAAGACACATTTTGATAAAAGGTATTATTTGGAATAAGAGGTGGTTTTTTTTAATCTGTTAATCAGATTTTTGAAATGGGATTAATAGCGTTTCTTTACCCTTTAGGGTCTTAAACGATTATCTAAGTTAGTGAGCACTAATTGATAGCACCTTCAATATTTTCCCAAATAATTCGCTATTTTCATAAACTCCTTGAAATTCTTGGGAATGCGGGCCATAGGCAAAAATGGGTATCATGGTCCCCGTATGATCATGGGTTGTAAAGTCTCCCTCGATCATATTGTTTTCAAGATTTCCTTGTGGAATACTAAATCCTGAAGTTTCATGATCAGCGGTAACAATAACCAATGTATTCCCTATTTTGTCCGCAAATTTAACGGCCTCGGTTATTGCTTTATCAAAATCTATTCCTTCGGATACAATACCTGAAACGTTGTTTAAATGACCATTACTATCTATTTGAGCTCCTTCAACCATTAAGAAAAAGGGTTTGTTCTTATTCTGAAAAAATTGCAATCCATTTCTGGTAGCTTCAGATAACATATTCCCACGCCCTTCTAAAACGCTAGGCACAGCCGTTTCTGACATAAAATACCCAACCTTGTCTTTTTTACTCTGTCCAATTAAACTAATGTCGTTCAAAACGACAAATTTTTTGGATATCCCATTATTTTGAAAATCTTTTGAACCTCCACCGATAAATAATGAAAGTTTACTTTTTAATAGATCTCCCGCAATTTCCTTTATGTCCGATCGGTCTTTCTGATGTGCATAGAAAGACGCTGGGGTTGCTCCCGTTATCTCATCAGTGGTAATACACCCTGTTAGAAAACCATGTTCATTAAGAAGCTCAGTGATATTTGTCAAAGGTTTTTGGGAAGAATCAACCCCGATGGCTCTATTGTTTGTTTTTGATCCCGTTGCAAGAGCTGTGCCAGCTGCGGCCGAGTCGGTTGTAAAATCATCAGCGGATTGTGTTTTCAAAAGCCCTATGCTTTTTAGTTGTGTAAGGGTCAAATTTCCACCATTGGCCAAAGTTGATGAAGAGATTTGGGTCAATCCGTTACCATCGCCAATGAGCAAAATGATATTTTTTATTGGAATCTTTTTTTGGTCAGACGCGAAAGTTGGGGTATATACTTTTGAAATAGTTTTATTATAATAAATACGTTCATTTATAGTCTTTAAATAGGCAGATGACCTATTAGGCATATCGGTATTAATGAAATCGACTCCCAAATCCCTAAAGGCCTTCCAAGCAGTTTTGGAATCAGGAGCTCCCCAAAACCTAAAAGGTTTGTTATAACTATGTGCCTGTTCAATAACCGAATTCACTTTTTCATAATCTGAAGCTGTCAATCTTCCTTTTCCGTTCCAACCGGAAAATTTTTTAAAGTTCAAACTGATCAACGCAATTTTGTTCCACACTGCTACATCTTCAATGTTTTCAAGACTTTGATAATCAAAATTTATATAATTGGGATAATCAACATATTCATTTAAGGGTGGTCTGTTGCCCGAAATGACAATAGTGATGTTATTGTTATTGATGATTTCAGGGTATTCCTCTAGAAGGAATACTAATTTTTTCAAGGTAGTATTTGCTTCAGATTTTATATCAATAAGCAACTGCAATTTCCTTTGGTTATCCAATTGCAATGAAATTACTTTTTGAATTGGCTGCAAGTATAAACTTTCGATGGTTCGATCTTTTATAATTTCGTGTTCGCCATGGGTAGCGAATAAAGTATCGTTTTTTAAAAAAATATCTACCTCAATTGAATTTAATCCATTTGCATAAGCGCTCCAGAATGGAACATTTTGCTGATAGTCATTATGTGAATGTATCTGGAAATTAGTTTTTTCCTGTGCAGTTACCAATTGCACAATGGCCATTAAAAGACAAACAATAAGTTTACTTGATTTGTACATATATTAACTAAATAGATTGAGTATAATTGTCAGGTTTAAAATGATTAATAGGAAACGATAAGCTTGTCAAAACAACAATATATTATTGACACGGCAAAAAATAACGAAATCAATTGTTATGCAAACCTTTGCACTTATTTTTGAATTTAAATCAGGTGAAATATCGATTTTTACCGTTTTGCTCGAATGTCAAAAAGGAGTAGTGTATATTTTTCATAAACATTATTTATAACCCTTGGCATTTTTATTTAATAATATTCGAAAGAGATCAAGTCCTATTTTTAGTAATCTCTCAAGTGGTATTCTTTATATAAACAAGGTGCCGATAATAACAAATTTTTGTTGTATTTTGTTTGTCAGAATTCAATTTTGAAGATGTTTTTAACACTTGCCATAAAGCTGTAATATAATGGCTTTATAAATGATTGAATATGAAAAAGGCCCGAATCACTATTAAAGACATTGCGCGTGAGCTTAAAATATCTGCCTCTACGGTTTCCCGTGCGCTGCAAGACCACCCGGCCTTGAAAAAAGAAACGAAGGAATTGGTAAGGGAATTGGCGGAAAAATGGCATTATCGACCCAATGCTATGGCTGTAAATTTATTACGTCAGACATCTAGCACCATTGCGGTCATTGTTCCCGAAATTACCAGTCATTTTTTCTCTGCTGCGGTAACTGGCTTTCAAGATATAATGGTGTCTTCAGATTACAATATTATGATATGCCTTTCCAACGAATCATATGAGGAAGAGGCTCGTATAATTAAAAACCTGTCCAAGGTACATATAGCAGGTGTACTTGTTGCCCCTTCCTCCACAACACGTAATTTTGACCATTTTAGAAAGCTACAGGGAAATGACATTCCCTTGGTCATATTTGATAGGGATTGTGAAGGATTAGAGGCCCATAAAGTGCTGGTAGATGATTATTCTGGAGCTTTTAAGGCCGTTGAATACCTTATTAAATCAGGATGTAAGAAAATTGCACATATTACTGGAGCTTCCGACCTGTCTACCAATAATCATAGACTTAAAGGCTATGTTGATGCTTTGAAAAAGAATAATCTTCCAATCCTTGAAGAGTACATTATCCATGCCCAAGGGTTTACACATGAGGCCGGTATTGAGCCTACGGAATCACTACTAAAATCCAATAATGTTCCTGATGCTATTTTCGCAGTCAACGATCGTCTTGCGGTTTCGGCTATGCGAACGGCCAAAAAACTAAAATTTCGAATACCCGAAGATATTTCTATTATTGGTTTTGATGATGAACCACATTCAAGCTATTTTACTCCGGCACTTTCCACGGTTTGGCAACCCGTATATAGCATGGGAATGCTCTCAGCAAGGATACTGCTACATGAAATTGATAAGGAAGAGGAAGACAATTCGGAACTGCGTTATGAAGTTTTTAAAACTGAATTGGTTGTTAGGGGTACATCCAAAAAGATTTAGCACTCTTTTTAAAAGACTTTAACTTCTAATTCGTGCAAACGTTTGCATGGAGATTTAGGGAGAAACTTCATAAATTCCGGATTTTTTATTGTTTTTTTATCTATTGAATTTCTATAATTCAACGTAGAATATGATGATTTCGCCAAAAGTGTTTTATAATAAATGTTATGGCAGGTATGCCATTGCTGCAGTGAATGTTTTTACTATGGAACAGATTCATGGTTTGTTCCGAGCTGGGCAAAAGGCAAATGCCCCTTTTATAGTACAAATGACTCCTGTGGCGAGGAACTATGCCCATTCTGATATGTTGTTAGCCATGATTGAGGCTGCCGCAAGAATTTATCCAAAGGCTAAGTATGCTATTCATTTAGATCACGGGACCGAGACACATGCTTTTGATGCCATTGCCTCAGGTAAGTACAATTCGGTGATGATCGATGCTTCGCACGATAATTTTGATAAAAACGTAAGTAGAACAAAAGCCGTGGTAGCCAAAGCCCATAAAAGGAATGTTTTTGTAGAAGCCGAATTGGGCGTGTTGAGTGGTGTTGAAGATGACATTTCAATTGACGAAAAAATGGCAAGATATACACAGCCTACCGAAGTGGAATTATTTGTTGAGCGTACTCATTGCGACAGTCTCGCCGTTGCCGTAGGAACCAGTCATGGAGCATATAAGTTTTCTGGCGGCCAAGGCATTCAGTTTGATATCTTGGAAGAAATACAACAAAAAATTCCCAAATTCCCCATTGTATTGCATGGTGGTTCTGCAGTAAACCAAGAGGAAATCAAAAGGATCAATGACAGCGGTGGTGGATTAATTGAAGGGGCAGCGGGTGTTTCCCCAGATCAAATCATAAAATCCATATCATACGGTGTCTGTAAAATTAATATTGCTACCGACACCCGAATTTTATGGGCCCGAGTGCATCGAGAATTTTTTAGGGACAACCCAGAATTGTTTGACCCGATTATACCAGGAAAGGAATATATGGTAGCCTATGAAAAATTTATGCTGGAAAAGTTCGACCTTTTGGGAGCTACCGGTAAGGCAAGCCAATTTGTTTAATAAAATAAAATCTTTATGAGTACTAAATCACATTTACTACAAAAGCCCGATGCTGCTTCTAAAATATATCACAGCGTGACCCCGGAATCGGCACAATGGAAATATCTAAGTTTTGAAGCCCGCGAAATGGAGTTGGGCGAAACTTGGGAACATGACACGGAAGAAAACGAAATGGTCATCGTATTGCTAAGCGGAAACTTCAAGGTATTAAGCAACCATGGGGATTGGGAAACCATAAATGGACGTAAAGATGTTTTTAGTGGTGTTGCCCATACTTTATACCTTCCTCGAAATTCCCAATTTAAACTTAAGGCAACAAGTACCATTTTGGATATTGCCTATGGCTGGTGTAAATCTGAGGAAGATTTTCCTGCTAAATTTGTTACCCCAGAGGAAACACCTGTTGTTATTTTTGGTGGCGACAACGCTACAAGACAATTTAATGATTTAGTTCCTCCGGGGTTTGGCTGTAGTAAAATCGTTACACGGGAAGTATATACGCCTTCAGGCAATTGGAGTTCCTTTCCAGCTCACAAACATGATGAGAGGAAAGTTGATGATGAGGGAAATGTTTTAGAACCTATTCAAGAAGAGACTTATTTCTACAAATTTGAAAAGCCCGAAGCCTATGCCATTCAACAAGTATATACAAAAGACCGTTCGCTCGACGAAATAGTTCGACCAAGACATAACGATGTGGTCTTAATTCCCAAAGGATTCCATCCTGTTGTAGCAGAACACGGTTTCCATTGTTATTACCTTAATTTTTTGGCGGGAACCGATCAATGTTTGGCCAATACCACCGATCCCGACCATGAATGGATTTACGATTCTTGGTCATCACAAGATGACAGATTACCATTGGTAACGGCTAAAATGAACAAATAAAAAGACATGGCAGAAAGAATATATGATGTAATAACTATCGGCAGATCTTCCATAGACCTGTATTCACAGGACATTGGATCACCATTCAACGATATTAAGGGGTTTGATGCCTTTGTGGGCGGTTCACCGCTCAATATCGCCGTGGGTTGTGCACGATTGGGAGTTAATGCTAGTTTGCTTACAGGAGTAGGTAATGATAAAGTGGGGGAGTTTATTGTAAATTTTTTGAACAAGGAAGGCGTAAATACGCATTGTATCCCTGTAAAAAACCAATCAAGAAGTAGTGCCGTGGTATTGGGTATAGAACCACCGGATAAATTTCCTTTGGTCTTTTATCGTGACAACGCGGCAGATAGTCAAATTTCCATAGACGATGTAATTGAGGCCAATGTGCAGGATTATAAAATCTTATTGATCAACGGAACGGCATTAAACATAGAACCTAGTAGAAGTGCTACTTTTTTCGCGACAGAAGTGGCCGAAAAAAATAATGTTGATGTTGTATTGGACTTGGATTTCAGGGCCGATCAGTGGCATGATTATCGATCCTTTGGCCTAACGGTAAGGGCCATATTGCCTAAAGTTAAAATAGCCATTGGTACAGAGGAAGAAATATTGGCCGCTACTATGAGCAGTGCCTCCCAGGTAACCATAAAAGATCAGCAAATATCAGCACCTGAGATTTCTGGGGATATTGATGCTTCTATAGAACAATTGCTTACCTCAGGAATAGAAATACTCATTGTAAAGCGAGGTGAAGACGGAGCAAGCATCTATAAAGCAAATGGCTCACGAGAAGATGTTCCAGGTTTTCCAGTGGAAGTCCTGAACGTCCTTGGTGCTGGGGATGCCTTTGCAAGTGGTTTTCTGTATGGAATATTGCAGGGATGGGATTTGTATAAATCATGTAGAATGGGTAATGCTAGTGGAGCCCAAGTAGTCACTAAAAAAGGTTGTGCCAATTTTATGCCCACCTTGAAAGAATCATTGGCATTTATAGAAGAACATAACGGATTTTAATATGAATTGGATTTTTAAATCCAATGGCAGTTGATAAAAATAACAGATTAAATAAGATATAGTAAAGCAATTTAAAATGGATATTCTAAAAAATTATATAAACGGTGCTTGGGTAGAAAGCACGTCAAAAAAGACAATAGACGTGTTGAACCCTGCCAACCAAGAAGTTTTGGCCAAGGTGCCCTACGGTAATGATACAGCAAAAGATGTTGCAACGGCAACGGAATTTGCGTTTAAGGCGTATAAGGAGTGGAGCAAAGTCCCTGTGATGAAGCGCGTACAGGTGCTTTATAAGTTAAAATCCCTCTTTGAGGAAAACATAACCGAAATAGCCGAAATCGTTACAAAGGAATCAGGGAAAACCAAGGGCGAATCTTTTGGGGAAATCCAAAGGGCCATAGAAAATATTGAAGTTGCCTGTGGTACCCCAATGCTTATGGCCGGGGATGTGATAGAGGACATTGCTACAGGAATAGATGAAATGATGATACGACAACCGGTTGGGGTAGCGGCCTGTATTACTCCGTTCAACTTCCCAAGTATGATTGTTTTTTGGTTCTTGCCTTATGCCATTGCCACGGGTAATTCATTTATCGTGAAACCATCCGAAAAAGTGCCTTTGACCATGATGAAGATTTTTGATCTCATTGATCAACTCGACATTCCCAAAGGATTGGTAAGCTTGGTACATGGTGGTAAAGAATCTGTTGATGCCATTTTAGAAAATCCTACCATCAAAGCCATTAGTTTTGTGGGAAGTACACCCGTTGCAAGGTATATTTATTCAAAAGGGACCGCCAACGGAAAAAGGGTACAAGCACAGGGCGGAGCCAAAAATCCCGTTATAGTATTACCGGATGCTGATATTGAAATGTCTTCCAAAATTATAGCCGATTCAGTTTATGGCTGTGCCGGTCAACGTTGTTTGGCGGCATCTACCATTATTACAGTGGGAGATGAAAAAAGGGAAATCAAAGATTCCATATACGAAACCGTTAAATCAAGAACTACTGGATACGGTTGGGATGACGGAGTTAGTATGGGCCCGGTCATTACCCCAGAAAGTAAAAGTAGAATCACAGGTTTGATCCAAAAAGGATTGGATGAAGGTGCGACGGCCTTGTTAGATGGTAGAAACACCTCTGTTTCGGGTTATGAAAAAGGTAATTTTCTTTCACCTACCATTTTGGAAAATGTTGCGCTGGACAAGGATCTGATCAAAACAGAGATTTTCGGTCCTGTTATGAGTCTTATTTCAATGAAAAATATTGAGGAGGCACTACATTTTGTAAATAGCGGGAATTATGGGAATATGGCCTGTTTGTTCACAAGTAGTGGTTCAAGTGCACGAAAGTTTAGAAACGAGGCAGATGCTGGAAATATAGGGATCAATATTGGAGTAGCAGCTCCTATGGCACAATTTCCCTTCAGTGGTTGGAAAGATAGTTTCTTCGGAGACCTTCACGGTCAAGGAAAACATGCCATAGAATTTTTCACCCAAACAAAAGTAATTATAGAGCGCTGGCCTAACATTTGGTCACGAAAATTTTAATACGATTATATGATCAAGATAGCCAATGCTCCTTGCTCATGGGGAGCCTTAGAATTTGATTTGGAAGAAAAATCGGAAGAAATCGGTTTTGAACAGGTATTGGACGAAATTAGGGAAACCGGTTATATGGGGACAGAACTGGGAGATTGGGGCTATATGCCCACCAATCCTAGCGGATTACGCGAAGAAATTAAAAAAAGAGGGCTGGAGTTGTTAGGGGCTTTTGTTCCCGTAGCACTGGCAGATGTGACTAAACATGATGATGGTGTTTCCTCGGCATTAAAAGTAGCTGGACTAATGCACGCTGCAGGTTACGAAAAAGCATTCATAGTTCTGGCGGATGATAATGGCACCATTCCTGAACGCACCAATAATGCGGGAAGAATTCTTCCTGATATGGGGCTAACCGATACCCAATGGATAGATTATGCCCGAGGTGCCGAAAAAATTGCAAGAGCGGTAAAAGAGGCTTACGGTATCCGAACTGTTTTTCATCATCACTGTGGGGGTTATGTTGAAACCCCGGAGGAAATTGATAAATTGTTAGCGTTAACAGATTCGGAACTGTTGGGGTTATGTCTCGATATGGGCCATTATGCATTTGGAGGAGGCGATCCGGTTGAGGCACTCAGAAACTACGCTGACCGCATATGGCATGTGCATTTTAAAGATTTCGATCCTGAAATTGCAAAGGCTTCCAAAGCGGTAAATGGGGATTATTTTGACGCCATAAAACGAGGGGTATTTTGCGAGCTTGGTAAGGGTGGTGTCGATTTTGAGACTATTGTTTCTCTCTTACATCAGTTTAAGTATGATGATTGGATTGTTGTGGAACAAGACATATTACCAGGTATGGGACATCCTAAGACTTGTGCTCAGGCCAATAGGGATTATATAAAAACACTAGGTTTATAAAGAATAAAATACCAATGAAAAAAATAAAATTTGCCGTCGCGGGACTTGGGAGGATAGGGAAAATTCATTTGGAGAACCTACTTCAAATGAACAATGTAAAAGTAGTGGCCGTGATGGATCCAACAGAAGAATCCCAGCAATATGCCAGAGACAAGGGCATTGAAAATGTTACGGCTACCTATGAAGGCATGTTGGCTTCTACAGATATTGATGTGGTCGTAATATGTTCCCCTACCGATACTCATGCCGATTATGTGGAGATAGCTGCCAAAGCCGGTAAGCATGTTTTTTGTGAAAAGCCTTTGGACCTTTCTTTGGAGCGGGTATTAGAAGTTTTGGAGGTCGTAAAGGATTCTAAAATTAAACTAATGATAGGTTTCAATAGAAGGTTCGATAAGGAATTTAAAAAGGTTAAGGACTTGGTCAGTGAAGGAGCCATTGGAGAGCATCATTTAGTGAAGATAACCAGTAGGGATCCAGGGGCACCCCCGGTAAGTTATATTGAAAAATCCGGAGGCCTATTTTTAGATATGACCATTCACGATTTTGATATGGCCCGCTTTATTGTGGGGAAAGAGGTTGATGAGGTATACGCGAAAGGAGCTGTACTTGTAGATTCGGCAATTGGAGAAGCTGGCGATATCGATACTGCCGTAATAACTTTAACCTACTCTGATGGTACTATGGCCATTATCGATAATAGTCGGGAATCGGCTTATGGATATGATCAAAGAGTGGAAGTGTTTGGCTCCAAAGGAATGGTCAAGGCTGATAATAACCTTCACGATTCCCATCAACTTTTTACCAGTAAAGGGAGCCAGGGATCACTTCCGTTGCACTTCTTTTTGGAACGTTATGCAAAAGCCTACAAGACCGAAATGAGCGATTATGTTAAAAGTTTGGAAAATGACAGTGCCGTCCCGGCAAATGGAAATGATGGGCTTCAATCCTTAAAAATTGGATTGGCGGCAATAAAATCACTTCAAGAAAACAGACCCATCAGGCTTTCAGAAATTAATCAATTTCAGGACATCAAAATGATAAAATGAAAAATTGGGTAGAACAAGTAGGGGACTTTTCAAGCATTTAGAAAACGATAAATCAAAATAAAGATGAAAACTATACGATTGACTGTTGCCCAAGCAGTCATAAAATATTTGAACCAACAATATGTTGAACGTGATGGGCTGGAAAACAAATTTTTTGCAGGTTGTTTTGGTATTTTGGGGCACGGTAATGTTGCAGGTATGGGTCAGGCCATTCAGCAGCAAAATGATTTAAAATTCTATCAATGCCGAAACGAGCAATCCATGGTGCATACTTCTGCTGCTTATGCCAAAATGAAAAATAGGTTAAGCACCTTCGCCTGTATCACTTCAATAGGACCAGGAGCCACAAATATGATTACCGCCGCTGCCGGAGCTACTATCAATCGTTTGCCCGTACTTTTGATTCCTGGCGATATTTTTGCCAGAAGAAACGTTGCACCAGTATTACAACAGTTGGAATCATCAAATTCTCAGGACTTCTCGGTTAATGACTGTTTTAAGCCTATCTCAAAATATTGGGATCGCATCAATAGACCTGAACAAATACTATTTGCCCTTCCAGAAGTTATGAGAGTATTGACATCCCCTTCGGAAACCGGTGCTGTTACTTTGGCAATACCTCAAGATGTACAAGCTGAGGCCTTTGACTACCCAGTAGACTTCTTTGAGAAGAAAACATGGAGAATTATGAGGCAACGCCCGGATGTTTCTCAAATCAAAAGAGCAGTTGACCTTATTAAAAAAAGTAAAAAACCTTTGATAATTGCTGGTGGAGGGGCACATTATAGCGAGGCCCTTGACCTCTTGAAGACTTTTGTCCATAAAACCCACATTCCAGTTGCCGAGACTTTTGCCGGAAAAGGAGCTTTGCGTTATGATGACCCCCATCAATTGGGCGCAGTAGGAGCTACAGGAACGCCGGGCGCCAACAAAATCTCTGAAGAGGCAGATTTGGTCATAGGCCTGGGAACACGTTACAGTGATTTCACTACTGCCTCCAAAACAGCTTTTCAAAACCCCGATGTTGAATTTGTGAACATCAACGTTACCGAATTTGATGCCGCCAAGCATGGTGGCCTTATGTTACAAGGTGATGCCAAAGCCACATTGAAAGAATTACTGGGATTATTGGAAGATTATCAAGTGGACGAGGACTATAGCAAGAGTGTTAGTGAATTCAATCGTACTTGGGAAGAGAAAGTTTCTGAGATATATGATTACAGACATGATAATCTAATGAGCCAAGGTGAAATCATCGGGGCCGTCAATGAATTTGCCGATGATAATGATGTGGTGCTTTGTGCGGCTGGAAGTTTACCCGGTGATTTGCACAAGTTATGGCGGACCAAAAGCAGCAAAAGCTTCCATTTAGAGTATGGCTATTCCTGTATGGGCTATGAAATTGCTGGAGGCCTAGGAGCAAAAATGGCTGATCCAAGCCGTGAGATCTATGTAATGGTTGGCGATGGGAGTTATTTGATGTTGTCCCAAGAAATCGTTACCTCCATCCAAGAAAGGTATAAAATGACCATTGTTTTGATAGACAATGATGGCTATAAAAGCATTGGTTCGCTTTCTCGGAGTTTAGGCAGTGAGGGCTATGGCACCCGATATTTGTACCGAAACCCGGATTCCCAAAAGATTGATGGTGATAATGTTGTTTCCAATGCCATTCTGCCCATCAACTTGGCAGATAATGCACGTAGTTTGGGTGCACATGTGATTGAGTGTACAGATTATGAAAGTCTTACCGAAGCATTAAAAGAGGCAAAAAAGATTGATAAGACAACGGTTATCTATACCACTTGTGATAGATATCAGGGTACTGACGGCTATGGCTGGTGGGAAGTCCCCATTTCAGAAGTGTCCGAAATGGAAACCGTTCAAAAGGCATATGCGGATTCCTTGGAACATAAAAAGAAGCAAAGGTTCCATCACTAATATTACAATCAGGGGCATTCAAAAGTATGTGTTATCCCCTGTTCAGTTTATGACCAATAACCACCAAAAAATATTCAAACCATGTATACTGCTTTAACTTTTATAGGCTTCATAGCTTTTGTTGCCATATATTCTTGGTATAAACTCAGGAACGAAAAACTGGATTCCAAAGATGGATATTTCTTAGGCGGCCGAAGCTTGACAGGAGTTGTCATTGCAGGATCCATGTTTCTGACCAATATTTCAACCGAACACCTCATTGGAATGAACGGTTCCTCCTATAAAAATGGCTTTATCATTATTGGATGGGAAGTTACCTCGGCCTTGGCCTTGGTTGCCGCAGCAATATATTTTGTGCCCAGATATCTAAAAATGGGACTCACCACCATTCCTCAATATTTGGAAAAACGTTTTGATAGTACCACAAGAACTTTGGTCGCCCTTTTCCTTATGGTGTCATTTGTAGTCACTTTATTGCCCATTGTACTCTATACAGGAGCGATTAACCTTGAAAGTATTTTTAATATTTCGGAAGTTCTAGGGGTTTCCCAAGATCAAGGTCTTTGGCTTACCGTAATTGGTATTGGTGTAATCGGATCCATTTACGCCATTTTCGGGGGCTTAAAAGCCGTAGCCATATCAGATACCATCAATGGTTATGGGTTATTAATTGGAGGACTGGCCATACCACTAATTGCACTTATCAGCATAGGTGATGGAAATCCGTTAGCGGGCTTGACTAAAGTATACCAGCATAGTCCAGAGAAATTTAATGTCATTGGGGCAAAAGATTCGGTAATGCCTTTTGGAGTACTCTTTACCGGTTTGATCATAAACCAATTGTATTTCTGGAGTATGAACCAAACCATTATCCAGCGGGCACTTGGAGCAAAAAACTTAGTGGAAGCACAGAAAGGACTTTTATTTACGGGGGTTTTAAAAATACTGGTGCCGATTATCATTATTTTGCCAGGGGTAATAGGTTATTATTATTATGGGGATTCGCTCTTTGACAATCAGGATATGATTTATCCTGAGCTTATTAAAAAAGTACTTCCCGTTGGCCTTGTGGGGTTGTTTGCCGCAATAGTGATGGGGGCCGTTTTAAGCACCTTTAATAGTGTACTTAACAGTGCGGCGACTATATTTAGTATAGATGTATACAAAAGGCACCTTGGCAAGAACAGTACGGACAAAAAATTGGTAAAAGTAGGAAAATTGACTTCTACTGTTTTGGCCATTTTTGCTATTATGGCGGCACCTATGGTGGCTAACGCGCCAGACGGCCTGTACCAATTGCTACAACAATTGAATGGTATTTTCTTTATCCCTATTGCATCAATTATGTTAGCTGGGTTTTTCCTAAAGAGAATATCAGCGGCTGGGGCCAAAGCCGCCCTGTTCGTGGGATTGGCCTTTTATATAACAACAACCTTTATCCTTAAAACGGATATCCATTTTATCCATATTTGGGGAATTGAATTCTTGCTAAACATTGCGGTGATGTTCGGCGTATCCTACTTTTATCCTCCGGATAGGGAGTTTAAAGCTGAAGATCTTCATATTTTGGACTTGAAGGAATGGAAGTATACAAAGCACATGTCTATTGCACTTTGTTTAATTACCCTTACTATTTATGTTTTATTGGGACAAAACTGATGGGATACAAATGTATCATTTTTGATTGCGATGGCGTATTGGTAGATAGCGAGACTATTTCCGCACAAGTGCTTGTGGAAATGGTAAGAGATTTGGGATTGTCCATAAGTTTAGACCAAGCTATCGACGAATTTTCCGGAAAGTCCTTTCATGGTATAGTTTCCTATATTAATAAGCGAATTAAGGGAAACGTTCCTGAGAATTTTGAAACCTGTTTTCGTGAAAAGACTTTTGCCGTTTTTAAATCTGAACTTCAACCTATTGAGGGAGTTCATGAATTGTTGAATGGATTAGCAATTCCTTTTTGTGTAGCCTCTAGTGGACCTCGTAAAAAAATTGTACTGAACTTGACCAAAGTAAATCTGATTGACAAATTTCCACATAGCAACATTTTTAGCTCCTTCGAGATAGGGAGTTGGAAACCAGACCCTGAAATTTACTTATTTGCCGCAAAAACAATGGGTTTTAAACCCGAAGAGTGTGCGGTTGTCGAAGATAGTGTCTACGGAGTTCAAGCAGCTATTTCTGGTGGATTTGATACTTTTGTGTACGCAAAGGGCCCTAAGAAAAAGATATTCGGGAGTACGGGTGCTACTGTTTTTAATACTATGGAAAATTTGGAAACTTTATTAAATTCCTAACTCTTTTATATGATTAATATTTTAACCAATAACATACTTATTTGCAATAAAATAAGCTGTGTTTTAACACAGGCAAATGCATAAAAAGTCGTATTGGATCATATTCTTTGTATTAGCTGCTTCCCTCTTTTTTAATTCCTGCAGGGAAAAGGAAGTTGAAGGAAGTGTGCAGATTGCTTTCATGTCCGATGTCCACTTACAGGATATTTATGGTACTTTTTCCGATACTGATTATAAGGGAATAAAAAACCCAGCTACGGGAAAATACAATACCATAAGGACCATGAAGGCCCAATTACATTCTACCCGATTGTTTAACGAAAATTATTTTGCTTTTTTGGCTGCTTTGGACGATGCTGTCCAGAGAGGTATTAAAATAGTGGCCCTCCCAGGAGATTTCACGGATGACGGTCAACCTTTGAATGTTAGGGCCTTACGACAAATCTTGGATACCTACTCAAAGAAGCATAACATGACATTCTTGATCACTACAGGGAATCACGACCCCGTTCGTCCTGTAGAACAGGATGCTGGGAAAAAAGATTTCTTGGGTGAGGGGGGAAGGGCTCAGTCGATACAAAGTAAAGAAGGAGCTTTCACAACGGAAGGGTTTGATCCCATAATCACCCAAGATGTAAAAGAATGGGGATACGAGGGTATTTTAAATGAGCTTTCGGACTATGGTTTTTTCCCTACTAAAAGGTTTTTATACTGGGAAACCCCGTTTTCAAAATACGGTTATGAGGATTATAGTTTCAAAAAAGCCGAGAAGGCATCCAAGTTACAAAAAAGAGAATATGCCATATCTTCCAATTTAAAGGTTCCTGATGCCAGTTACTTGGTAGAACCACAAGAGGGGGTCTGGCTTTTGGCCTTGGATGCCAATGTATATATTCCTAAAAAAGAAGCGAATGCCGACTCCAACGATCCAAAAAATTTCCAGGGCGCAAGCATTGGTTACAACAATGTATTGACCCATAAAAAGCATTTGATCAAATGGGTGGCAAATGTGGCCCAAGAAGCGGAAGAGCAGGGGAAGACCTTAGTGGCCTTTAGCCATTATCCCATGGTCGATTTTAATGATGGCACCTCTGATTTAAAAAAGGCCCTTTTTGGAAACAACAAAATGCAGTTACATAGAGTTCCAAAAGAAGAAGTGGCCCAAACCTTCGCGGATGCCGGTCTTAAAATGCATTTTGGGGGGCACATGCATATCAATGATACGGGAGTACATAAAACCGATAAAGGCAATACATTGATTAACATTCAAACGCCATCTTTGGCGGCCTATCCGGCAGCCTATAAAATACTTACCATCAAATCTAATGAGGTATTGGAAGTGGAGACCGTACCCTTGGTTGCTGTTCCCCAATTCACCGAATTATTCCCATTGTATCAAGAAGAACATCGCTATTTATCTGAAAACAGTGAAGAACCCATTTGGAACAAAGAAATTCTCGCGACTGAAACCTATCGGGAATATGTGACCTGGCACTTAAGGGAATTAGTTCGACTTCGATTTATACCGAATGATTGGCCCCCTGCATTAAAAGAAAACTTGCTGGACCGAAGTGGCAAAGAGTTATTGGTACTGGCAGTCAATTCGAAAGGAATGTCTCAAATTAATTCCTTACTAGGACCACAAAAATTGACACTGGAAGATTTCGAATCTTGGACGGGTTTAGACATGATCTTCGATTTTTACCGTTTGCATAATGGCGATGAATTGGCTCTTGAGGATATAGGTGCAAAAAGAATTAATCAATACAAATTAGTATTGCAGCAACTCATATCTGGGAATCCAAATATTGAAGACGAGCTTCATGATTTTGCCGAAATTTTTGAAAAACAGTTTCGGGGAATTCCTTCGAACAAGTTCCAAATTGATCTAAAAACTGGCAAAGTGAACAGCATTCATTAAAACAAGTTTTCTTATTCCTATGTAATGCCTAAGATATAGACTTATGCTAAGGCCTAATTCGACTTCCTTTTTTAAGTGTTTTTTTATTTCCAACTGACCTGGAGTTAACCATATCCTAACTTAAGTTGGGTAAATTCACAATTAAATAATTAAAATTTTACGAAATCCTTTTCAAAAAAAGGAAAAAATGTGATTTATGCAAACCTTTGCATAGCTTTTTTTGACTGTTTTTTTTGTATTTTAAACTTTTTGATCGTGCTTTGAATGGTTAACTACATTTTGTTACAACTTAAAAATCAATGAAAAACTAAACTAAACAATCAGACCTATGATTAAATCTATTTTTTACAGTCTAATTGCCGCACTTTTGTGTATTCAGGGTGTGGTGGCACAGGACACAGTTACCGGTACGGTAACTGACGCACAGAATGTTCCCCTTCCTGGGGCCAGCGTTCTTGAAAAGGGAACTTCGAACGGGACAACAACCGACTTTGATGGTAACTTTACCATAGAAGTTGCGGAAGAAAATGCCGTTCTGGAAGTGTCTTATATAGGGTATTCCACTTCGGAAATGCCCCTCAACGGGCAAAGCAATGTAACCATTCAGCTTCTGGAAGACTCAGCTCAGTTGGAGGAAGTTGTCGTAGTGGGTTATGGTACACAAAAGAAATCGGATGTAACCGGTGCCATCGGCTCAATAAAAAGTGAAGATTTCAACCAAGGGGTGGTAGCAAACCCAGGGCAACTCTTACAAGGAAAACTAGCGGGTGTTAACGTTACTTCTGTCAGCGGTGAGCCTGGTGCTGCTCAAAACATTATTATTCGTGGTGTCGGAAGTCTTCGATCAGGTACTACACCACTCTTTGTAATAGACGGGTTCGTAATCGATAATAGTACAACCGGTTTGGAATCGAACCCCTTAAATTTTATTAACCCCCAAGACATAGCGTCCATGGATGTTTTAAAAGATGCTTCTGCCACGGCGATATATGGAGCCCGTGCTGCTAATGGGGTTATCGTGATTACTACAAGAAAAGGGAAATCTGGCAAGACAGAGATGAACTTATCAGTATCGACAGCTGTTTCAACAATATCGAATAAAATCGATGTTTTCAGTGCTTCGCGATTTAAACAACAAGTCGTTGCCGTTGGAGGTACATTAGACGATCAGGGTGCAAATACCGATTGGCAAGATGAGCTGACAAGAACTGGTATATCCCAAAATGTGAACTTCTCTATGAGCGGTGGCGCTAGTGATAAGTTTTCTTATTTCGTATCTACCGGTCTCGATAATCAAGAAGGTACATTCAAAAACAGTTCGTTAAAAAGATATTCTGGCCGGGTAAACCTGACCCAAAAGGCTTTTGACGGACGTTTAAATGTTGACTTTAACTTAACGGCTTCAAGGGTCTTAAACGAAAGACCAAATGCCTCTGCAACGACATCTGATATGTTACAGTTGAATCCTACCATACCGGCATACACGAATGGAGAACCTACCTTTTTAGATGAACGATTGAACCCTGTGCTTCGTAATAGAATTTACTCAGATGAAGCGAACAGCAATCGTATCTTGGGAAATATCGCCCCTTCATATGAAATCGTCAAGGGGTTGACCTATAAATTAAATCTCGGTGTAGATTATTCTTCCACAACTCGCGATCAACAACAACTCCCCTATGTATTATTAGAGGGAAGCGAAAATGGGTTTTTGAATACGTTTACCACCACCAACAGTAATTTTTTAGTCGAGAATACCCTGACCTATGCGTTTAATAAAGACAACCATAACCTGGTGGTCTTGGCCGGTCATTCGTACCAAGAAACAGATTTCACCCAAAAAGTATTTGAGTTGGAAGGCTTTGCCAATAACGGCATCGAACCCAAGTTTCAAGACCAGATCAGTACTGAAATCCTTCCTACTATTCTTACGTCAATAGCTACCAAAAACGAGCTTCAGTCTTTTTTTGCTAGGGCACAATATGCGTTTGATAGTAAATATTTAGTAACGGCGACCATGCGGGCCGATGGTTCTTCGAAGTTTGGGAAAAACAATAAATATGGATATTTCCCATCCATCGGATTGGGTTGGAACATTCATAATGAAAATTTCATGGCTGATAATACGTTGTTCACTAATCTTAAATTAAGGGCAAGTTGGGGGCAAACGGGTAATCAAGATGGTATAGACAGTAAAGTAAGCTTAGCAAGTTTTGTCGATTCAAAGAGCAACAATGATACCTATCCACTAGATCCAAACGCTTCAAGTTTGGATGATTATCCTTTCGGCACCGTGGCCGTTCGTACAGACAACCCAGATTTGAAATGGGAAGTCGCCACACAAACTACTGTTGGTCTAGATTATGGTTTATTGAACAACAGATTGACAGGTTCGTTGGATTACTTTTATAAAGTAACGAGCGACGTAGTGTTGTTCGCCTTTAAGATAGACCCCATTCAACCCACTGAAAAATTCTGGACGAACATTGAAGATATGGAAATTCAAAACTCCGGTATTGAATTTGCACTGGACTACAACAGTGATTTCACAAAGGATTTTTCATATAATATCGGTGGAAATATTTCCTATACGGATAATAAAGTAGTCAATTCTCCCTATTCCATCCTGACTACTGGGGCCGCACAAGGTGGTGGTCAAACTGGTGCTACCATCAATGGATATCTCAATAATGAGCCCGTAGGTACATTCTTTATGAAAGATTTTATCGGTATCAATGCGGAAGGTTTCAATGAATTTAGAGATGTTGTTCCCGATGGCGAGTCTTTAGATAATGACCGGATTGCAGCAGGCAGCGCATTACCGAATCTACTTTATGCCTTCTTTTTGAATTTTAAGTACAAAGCGCTATCCTTGGGCTTGAACTTTAACGGGGTTTCTGGAAATAAAATCTACAACCATACTGCGATGACTTTATTCAGTAAAGGGCAACTCAGTAGAAATCTGAATGCTACGGATTTTGCAGTACAATTTCCTAATGAAGACAATAGTAATTCCAATGAAGTGTCTACACGTTATTTAGAAAATGGTAGTTTCCTAAGATTGAACAATGCTACTTTGGCCTATTCCTTAAACCCGAAAGGTTTATTTGGAGATATGGTAAACGACATTCGGTTGTCAATAACCGGTCAAAACCTATTTGTAATAAGCGATTATTCAGGTTTTGATCCAGAAGTCAATACAGGTAACACCATAGACGGTATTCAAACGTTCGGAATCGACCGTTTTACCTATCCGACCCCTAGAACATTTCTATTCGGCTTAAACGTATCATTCTAATAAAAAAATTGATCTACAGATGAAAAATAAAATAGTAATAGCACTACTGGCAATCTCTTCCTTGTTAAATTGGAATTGTACTGATTTAGAGGAAGAAAGACTTGATGAATCGGAATTCGGTGGGCAAGCCGAACCAATAAGCGGAGCTATCGCCCCAGCTTATGGGCAAGTATCTTGGACATGGAGACATACGAATTACTATGGCTTGCAACTAATTGCCTCCAACGAAGCCATTTTGCCCTACCGTGGCGGAACGGATTGGTTTGACGGCGGTAAATTTTTGGCGATACATGCACATACCATTACCCCGACCAATGATTTGGTAAGTAGCTCTTGGAACGAGCTTACGAAAAATATCTCTAGAACATTGGCCGCAATTGAAGTATTAAGACCGTTGTCTGAAGAGGGAAATGCCGAAGCAACAGGAGCTTTGCACGAAATGAGGGCCTTGCGTGCATATTTGAACATGTTGCTTTTAGATAGTTGGGGCATTGTTCTAAAAAAAGAGTCGATAAACGAGCTTTCCGAGGTGCTTAGAACACAGGAGGCTATTGATTATATCGAAAGTGAATTTTTGGCAGTGGTAGACGTAATCAATACCGATAAGGGATCTGGTAGAATGACACAGAGCGCTGTTTGGGGCTTCTTGGCACGATTACATTTGAACGCTCCCGTCTATCGTGATCCTTACGGTACACCTGATTTTACGACTGTAGATATGGATAAAGCAATATCCTTTGCCGACAATGTGATTAACTCTGGCCTGTATAGCTTGTCTCCGGAATATTTTGATTTGTTCAGTGATGACAACCGTGACAATGCTGAGTTGATTTTTGCTTTGGACCAGCGCGGTGTCTTGAAAAGAGAACATAGCCGTTGGGCATATTGGCCCATAGCAGGTTCTATGTTCCCAAGACCGGAACATCCAAGTGCAGATGGAACCGATGGCCCTGCCATCACCCCTGATTTCTACCAAACATGGGTTGATGCATATGGTGCCGTCGATCCCGCTGAGGCCGATGCACGATTTTATCAGAAAAATACCTTAGTTCCCGATGTGCAACTACAAGACTTAGCAGCTCGTGAGCCATTGGTAGCTACGGAAACCGACAACAGTTTTTATTGTGTCGTACCCGAAGAATTTGAAATGGATAGAGGTATTTTACAGG
>RCND010000086.1_pt1 | contig 47435 bp, 43 predicted proteins | sample 2041351 | NCBI WGS metagenome assembly RCND01 (sample SAMN09708230, study PRJNA481090) | Marine sediment metagenome, whole genome shotgun sequencing project. | biome: marine sediment; feature: ocean; material: sediment; isolation source: Sewage treatment plant 12B marine sediment (STP12B) ... | reverse complement strand
GGTGAGTTTTCTGAAGATAAAGAAATTTCGTTAGGTTTTGACTCAGAAGTGGCCCCAAGAATGTTGACTATTGGAATTGAAAAGTTAGAAGGTGAACTAAGAGATTCAAAAATATTATTGGTTGACAATTTATTAAACAGGACTCATGATCTCCAAAAATCTGACTATAATTTTGATCAAACTGAAACAGGATCTTTCCCTGACAGATTTACCCTAAGATTCACGAGGTCAAATGCAGGTGGTAATGGTAACGGAAATGGCAACGGTAAGAACATGACAGTGGCAAATAAATTCGAAAGCCTTAAAATTGAAGCAACGGATACCGTTAAAATGATAAAAGTGTACGATATATTTGGTAGATTGATCGTTGTTAAGGAGCCAAATGAGTCATCATTTGAAATTAACATCGAGAATGTTAAACCGGGTACAGTTTTAATATTAGAATCAGTTTTAGAAGATGGTACAGTATTGAATAAAAAGGCCATCAAGTATTAGAATAATTTTGCCAAAATAAACTAACCCTTTTAAAACCGCCTTAATGGCGGTTTTTTTTATGCGTATAACTTTGCTGGGGTAGTGTGTTAACTTTAAAGGGGATGATAAAATATATATTTATCAAATATGTGATATTTTTCTTAACTTAGACACAATAATCTTATTTTCAATTAATTAAAACTTTTTATTTATGCCAATTTATATGGACAGACATGATCTTGAAGATGGAGTGAATGCTGAGCATGTTGCCCATATTCATCAAGAGGATTTAAAGATTGAGCATGAGTTCGGATGTCGTGGATTGACTTACTGGTTCGACGATCAGCGTAAGACAGCTTTTTGTCTTATACACGCGCCAAGCAAGGAAGCACTGATGGACATGCATAATAAGGCACATGGAGCCATACCAAATAGTATTATTGAAGTAGATCCAGGTGTAGTAGAATCTTTTTTAGGACGTATTGAAGATCCCGAAAATGACAATAATACCAAACTGAATATTGTCATTGACCCTGCCTTTCGGGTATTAATGGTTTCAGAAATTTGTTTCGATAGCTTGGAGCATAAGAGGCCGAATATGAATAGGAAAGATTATGATGAATTTCATATTTGCATACATGATTTGGTTGAAAAATTTAAGGGGCGAATTGTACGAGAGAAACTATTCAAAACGTTGATTTCATTTAGATCGGTTCCTGAAGCTTTGGAATGTTCTATGGCATTCCATACAGCTTTTGAATCACTAAATTCTGGATCAATCGAAATGCATCTAAAGATAGGTTTGAGTGCAGGCCTGCCTGTTTCACAAGGGGAAAGTATTTTTGAAGAGACTATCAAAATGGCTGAAAGATTATGCAGCGCGGTGAATGGTACAATTATTTTGTCTTCAGAGGTAAATCAATTATATCAAAGTGAACCTATACAAAATGTAATTCACTCAGAATTGTTAAGATCTTTGAACCCTTCAGATGAAGAATTTCTAAACATATTTATGGAATTCATTGAATCATCCTGGAATCAGAGTAATCTTAAAGTTGATGATTTCAGCTCTTTTCTTGGCCTCAGTAAATCTCAGCTGTATAGGAGAGTAAAATCTATTACTGGAAAATCTCTTAATATCTTTCTTAAGGAATATCGATTACAGAAGGCTATCAAGCTTTTGGATGAAAAAAAGGGAAATATTTCAGAAATTGCTTTTGATACTGGTTTTAACAGTGCCGCCTATTTTTCCAAATGTTTCTATGAAACCTATGGCCTTCTCCCATCAAAGTATATCAATCTCTTCTGATGATCATTGATACTTGCAATAAGTATGAAATTAAAAACTAGGTTTTGTTAACAGGTAAGTAGAAAGTGCTTTACAAGGGAGAATGCAAACAAATTCTAAAGATTGGTATCATACCTACAGAGCTGTTAAATGCCTAATACAGGTAGATACTTTAGTAAATATTTTATATGCTGTTTATTGGATTTGGCGGGTGAAAAAGATGCCTTTGTCGTGTGAGATGAATAATTTGGACTTTATGGGACGATGTATTCTAATTTCATTCTACTCAGTAATTCTATCACTTTGTCTTTATTGTCAATATTACAGGCAATATAGTCGAAGTGGTAGTTGTAGATGAGCACTACCAAGCCTCGCTTTTTAAGCAGTTCATTATTTCGGTGTAGATAGTCGTATGCGTATTCATCAGTTTTAGCTTGGTAAAATTTCAATTTTTCCAATAAAATTAATTCATTAATAGCCTTCTGAGCCACTTTGGCTTTTTCACTATAGGCCATTAAGCCTTCATAGGTTAGAATTTGAGTAAGCGCCCAGTGAGCGTATATAAATTCATCTTCGGTAACCGTCCATTTCGCCAAATAAGGATTCGGTTCAAAATTTGGATCCTCAAACTTTATTTTTACCCCCCAGTTTTTGATTGTTTTTAAAGAGTAATCTTTGTAGACAAAATCAAATTTCTGTGGATTGGAAACAGCTAGCCATAGTTTGTTAGATAAATCAGCCTTTTTATTTTCAGAGAATATATCCAATGTTAGCATGTCTACCAATTCAACGAACAGCTCTTTATCAATACCAAACTCTTTTGTTTTTGGTAATACTTTAGTGTAATTCCTCAATTTACTTTTGAATTTGATCGCTGTATAATCCTTTTGTTGAGGAAAGGCGCAAATGCCATAAAGAAGAACAAAAATTAGTATGACGAATTTTTTCACCTTGTTTTGAATTAACAGATTGAATCTGATTGCAATTTAAACGGTTTACAGTTATAATTATTGGATAAATTTAAAAAAAAATCTGCTTTAAAATAATAAAGCAGATTAATGAGGGGAGTTTTAGATAGCAATTAGGGTTGAACCAATTCCCATCTAAACTTTTCGAACAATTCTGTGAGCTGATCTTTATTGTTTATATCGCATACAATGATGTTGTAATAGCCTTTTGTTACGAGGGCTACCAATCCTTCTTTTTGTAATTCTGTATTAACTGTTTCTATATAAGAATAGGCCCAGTCATCATCTGTGGGAGCCGTAAATTTAAAATCTTTTGTGATCAATAATTCGTTAAAGGAGGAGGCAACGCTTTCTGCATCATCTCCGTAGGTCATCAAGTGAAAGTGCTCAAGAATTTTATTAAGCGCCAATTGAAAATAAGGATACTCATCATCACTTACGGTCCAATCCGTGAGATATGGGTTGGGCTCCAGTACAACTTCTCCATTGGCATTCTCAGAACCCCAATTTTTATTTGAAGATACGGCAAAGTCCTTAAAAACATAATCAAAAACCCTAGGTTTAGCCATGGCTAACCAGGTTTTATAGACGATTTCATCCTGCTGCTCCTTGGAATAAATATCTTTTCCCAGCAGTTTTACAATTTCAGTAAGCATTTCTTTCTCTATTCCAAGTTCTGAAGTTCTTGGATCGGCTTCTTTATATTTATAAATAAAGCTCCTGAATTTCACGTTTGAATAATCCATTTGTCCAAAGGAAATATAGGTAACAGCCAACAAGATGCAAGTAGCGAGTAGTTTTCTTTTCATAGGCGCAATTTCGTTCAACTTCCTTTTTATGCAATACATAAAGCACTAATATTTAGATTACTACCTTAATACTAGTTGATCAGTTTTACTAAAAAATACATTGAACTTTAGGGGATTCAACTATTTTCTTAAGGCGAATATACTAATAACAGTTGAATTGGCAAAATATTGCCGTAAGTTAATCGGTACAAAATTAGAATGTTAGCTATTTTGAACGCTTAATTACTGAACATAATCGGCATGACAAGCATGGTGATTTCTTCACCTTTTTCCCAACCTTCGATAAGGGTTAGTATTCCTACTCTGTTGGATAAAGGTATCTCTAAAAGGATATCATTTGAATTTATAAACTATAGTAAGAGATTAAAAATCCATAAAAGTTTGTTTATTAATATGTTAAAAGATGCTGAGGGGGTAGTGTTTTGATCAATTTTGCAGCAAAATAACTTCATTAGTTGAAAATTAACAGTCACGAATCAAATGCTTGTGAGTCAGGTTAGTAAAAGGCATCTATTTATTGGGAACTCTTTTTGTTTAGCAAATTATATTATTCTACAGTTTGGTTATAATTCACTTATCCATATGGAAAGCAATCATTTAAAAACAATATAATAACTAAACATTTTTGGATGTAAATGCATATTTGTCAAATAAATTGCTGTTTTTATGTTATTTTTGACATGATAATGAGATTTAAATTTATTAATTAGGAATTATTATGAAAGACATGTTTGTAAAAGGAGTAGTATTAAGTTGTCTGGTTTTATTGATGACTTCTTGTAATACTAATCAGGAAAAATCAACACAGGTAGGGATCGATAAAGAGCAAATAAAAAAAGAAATTCAAGCCAGAGAAAATCAATTTGCCGAAATATATAATAGCGGAGAATTGAAAAAAATTGGATACTATGCGGATGACGCGGTTACCTTTTATCAAAACATGGCTCCCCTTACAAGTAAAGCTGAACGATTGGCATTTTTGAAACCTGATCTGAATTCAGATTCTAATATGATCTCATTCAAAACTAATGAAGTATTTGCATCAAAGGATGGCATTCAAGTGTTGGAAATAGGTGCTTACACGGTTGTTGATTCTACTAATACTATAATAAGTACAGGAAATTATATGAGTCTGTTCGAAAAAAGAGATGGCAAGTATGTATGTCTTAGAGACATGAGTGCTTCTGATATGCCTTTTGATGAATAGGTTAAAAAAATTATAAAAAAAGAGGCTGTTCATTTTGAACAGCCTCTTTTTTTATAGGATTATTTATTTAGTACAAAACAAACTTATCGTCTTCTGCCACCTCCGCCACCTCCGCGTGAACGGCTTGCGCTCGAAGAGCGCGATGGTGAGGATGATCTTGATGCGGAAGACCTATTTGATGATGATCTTGTTGCCTGTGATGTTGATGGCCTGCTAGACGGCGACGTTGAGGCTTTATTAGATGATGAGGCCCTATTAGATGATGAAGCTCTATTAGATGATGAGGCTCCACTTTTGGTTCGCCCTGATGATGTCGAAGGTTTTGTTGATGCCCTGTTCGAAGCTGAAGCCCCTGATCCACGACCAGCTTGTGATGTTGATGGGCGCGATCCCCCTTTACCAGCAGTACTGAAATTCCCTTTATTGATATTGTTATTAACCTTGTTAGAGGTATTTCTTTTGTTCTTATTGTAATTGTTGTAGTTGTTACGATTATTGACATTTATGTTGACAGATGTATGACCACGACCACCATGATAATGACCATGATGATACCAATTATTATGTCTATATATGCCAATTCCAATTACAGCAGCGGTTCTCCAATAATTAGGGTAGTATCCATAATAATAAGGTGGGTAATAAGGTACATAAACTGGTGAATATACATATTGAACTACTGGTGCAGATTCAACCACTATTACCTCTGTTGTTGCTGCTACATTCACAGTAACCGGGTCAGTACCGACATATGCCGGGTTCGCCGTAACTGATTCTGTTGGCTGGGAACGGGGTTCAACAACATAATCTTTACCATATAAATCCTCGTCGCCTATGATCTGCATTGATACTTTACCTGCTGCATCTTTTGATACTGAGATAACAGCAACATCCTGGGTTTCTTTGTCACTTATTGGATCCTGTAGAATAAACAAAAAATCATCTCCGTCTTTTTCGGTTACAACTTTTATAAAATCAATATTACCATCATCATTCAAATCTAAATTGACAATTCCGGTTTTTTCTCCGTTCAATGATTTTTCAAAATCTTCAATAGTCTTTGACTCCTGAAAAAGGTTCAATACAGCGTAAAGATCCAGGTTATCTCCAGGGAGGCCTAACAATGGCTCATCATTCTCTGTTTGAGAAAAAGCAGAAAAGCTAATTAAACTTATCGTAAGTAGTATAATTGATAAATATTTGGTTTTCATACTATAAATTTTGATTTTCCCCGATAAAAATCGGAGCATGAAATTTTGTTATGGTATGAATTAGGGTCAATCCTATAAATTGACGATTTTTAAACAAACAAAAATTCAAAATGATTATTCTATTTTTACAAAGATAGGAGATTTCACATGATAACTAAATAAAATAAAAAAAACCACAACATAAAAGTCATGGTTTCATTATAATTTTAATCCTTCAAAAAACCCTAATTGCTCAACATAACCGGCATGACAAGCATGGTAATTTCTTCACCTTCTTCCAAACCGTCGATAGGAGTAAGGATTCCTGCTCTGTTGGGTAAAGACATCTCTAAAAGAATATCATTTGAATTTAAATGATTTAACATTTCGAGTAGAAACCTCGAGTTAAAACCTATTTGCATGTCATCTCCTTCATAACTACATAGCAACCTTTCGTCTGCTTTATTAGAAAAATCAAGGTCCTCAGCAGAAATTTTCAATTCAGTTCCAGCCATTTTCAAGCGAATCTGATGGGTAGTTTTACTGGAAAATATGGAAACTCTTTTCACAGAATTATAGAAAGAATTACGATCAAGCGTTAATTTATTTGGATTTTCTTTTGGGATTACCGCTTCATAGTTAGGGTATTTTCCATCAATTAGTCTGCAAATCAAGGTGCTGTTTCCAAAACTAAATTTAGCGTTGGTGTCATTGTATTCAATAATCACATCTTCATCATGACCTGATAAAATATTTTTTAATAGTGTCAAAGGTTTTTTCGGCATGATAAATTCAGCCACCTCATTGGCACTAACGTCTTTTCTAATATACTTTACAAGTTTATGGGCATCAGTAGCAACAAATATCAGATTTTCAGGACTTAGTTGGAAAAACACCCCGCTCATCACCGGTCTTAAATCATCATTTCCTGAGGCAAATATCGTTTTTGATATAGCGGTTGCAAGGATGCTGGCTTTTAATGTTGTACTGCTTGGAGACTCCAGTTCAACAGCTTTAGGGAATTCTTCACCATCAGCATAAGCCAAAGCGTATTTACCACTGTCAGAATTGATCTCAATCGTATTATTGTCTTCAACTTTAAAAGTCAAAGGCTGTTCAGGGAAAGTTTTAAGGATATCTAACAACAGTCTTGCAGGCACAGCAATAGCTCCTGATGCATCTGCTTCAACATCTATGGAAGTGCTCATGGTGGTTTCAAGATCTGAGGCAGAAATTCTCAATTGGTCATCAGTTAACTCGAACAGAAAGTTATCAAGTATAGGCAAGGTATTATTGGTATTGATCACCCCACCAAGAATTTGTAACTGTTTCAATAATTGAGAGCTGGAAACTATAAACTTCATTCTTTTTAATTTAAAAATATGTTGATATTAACGCTGCTATCCCGATTGTTTTGAATGATTAACTGATCAAATCAAACCGAAACAATTTAAAAAATTGTATTTCTACCTTAAGGAAGGCAACAAGCATACAAATATATTATTTTAATGTTGAACTTTGAAAATTTATTTGGCCAGTCTATCAACAATCTTAAATGTTAAGGTTTTCTTAATGTCGACAAAAGAACACTATATTTCTTTAGATTTGTCCAGGTGTCCTCTAAAGTAGAAGTTTACAGTAATTATTCGCTGAATATGATCAGGAGATATTTATAATTTTTAGCAGCATAATTGGATACAATATTAAAAAACTATATGAAAAATAAATCACTTATGATCAAGTATATAGCAGCAATATCGGTTTCGATATTACTGTGCATGCCACTATTTTCTCAGGCACCTAAAAAACCAAATAGTGCCGAAATTTATGCATCTATTGAGAAGCTCAATTTTTTAGGATCAGTATTGTATTTGGCAGCGCATCCTGATGATGAGAATACCAGGATGATATCCTATTTTTCCAATAATGTGCATGCAAGAACTGCTTATTTGTCCATAACCCGTGGTGATGGCGGCCAAAACCTTATTGGTCCGGAGATCAGAGAACTATTAGGTGTGATCAGAACCAATGAATTGCTGAAAGCCAGGGAAACTGACGGAGGAGAACAATTCTTTACAAGAGCTAACGATTTTGGTTATTCCAAGCATCCTGATGAAACTTTAGAGATCTGGGACAAGGAAGAGGTGCTTAAGGATGTAGTTAAAGTGATAAGAGAATTCCAACCGGATATTATTATCAATCGTTTTGATGCCAATTCTGCTGGAAAAACCCATGGTCATCATACTTCTTCGGCTATATTGAGTTTGGAAGCTTTTGATCTGGCTGCCGATCAGGAGTTTAAGTCGTATAACCTTCCGGCCTGGACTACCCAGCGTGTCTTTTTTAACACCCATTGGTGGTTTTATGGTAGTCGAGAGAATTTTGATAAAGCAGATAAATCTGGAATGCTTTCGTTTGATACAGGAGCTTATTATCCATCTTTAGGGTTGTCAAACTCTGAAATATCTTCTTTGAGCAGAAGTATGCATAAATCCCAAGGCTTCGGAAGTACAGGAACCAGAGGAAGTGAAAAAGAGTATGTTCAACTTTTAAAAGGGAAGATGCCTTCTGATCAAAAAAATATTTTTGAAGGGGTCGATACCAGCTGGTCCAGAGTTGAAGGGGGAGAAGCCATAAAGTTGATCCTTGAAAAAGTCGAAAAAGAATTTGATTTTAAAGAGCCGTCCGGCAGTATTCCGGATCTGATCGAGGCCTATTCACTGATCAATGAATTAAAAGATGCTCATTGGAAGGGGCTTAAGTTGAAACAAATTAAGGATGTGATTGCAGCTTGTTCAGGTTTGTATATAGAAGCTATTGCAGAACAGGCATATGCCACCAGGGATCAAAAAGTTTCCCTGAATCTGGAAGCGATCAATAGAAGTGATCAGAAAATGACATTGAAATCGATTCAACTATTACCAGAGCAAAAAACAATTGAACTTAACAAGGATTTGGCTTATAATGTAGGGCTTAAGGATCAGGTGGAATTGTACATTTCGTCAGAATCACAACTTACAGCACCCTATTGGCTTGAGGATAAGGGGAGTCTGGGCATGTATAAGGTTGAAAATCCTTCTTTGGTTGGCAATCCGATTTCCTTAGCCCAGCATAAGGTGGTATTCACCATAGATTTTAATGGAGTCTCCATTGACTTTGAGAAAAATGTAATTTATAAGTACAATGATCCTGTGAAAGGAGAAGTCTACCAGCCTTTCGAAATTGTTCCAAAAGCAGTATCAAATATGGCTTCGAAAGTGGTTATTTTTAGTGAAGACGAGGCAAGGCAAATTCCGGTAACTGTAAAAGGATTTCGGGATAATATTTCTGGAACTGTTCATATGAATGTGCCTGAAGGCTGGATGGTATCGCCCAATGAGATCAGTTTCACTATGACTTCTAAAGGAGAGGAAGTGAATTTTGAATTTACCGTTACACCAACCATGGAACAAAGTGAAGGATATGTTAGACCTTTTGTAGTGATTGATGGTCAGAAGTTTGATCAATCAATGGTAGAATTAAACTATGAACATATACCAAAACAATTGGTTCTTTTACCGTCTGAATCTAAGGTTGCCAGGTTAAATCTTGTCAAGAAAGGAAAGTCGATTGCTTATATTAAAGGAGCCGGTGATGAAGTTCCAAAGTATTTGAAACAAATTGGCTACGTGGTTACTGAAGTGGTCCCAAAAAATATATCTACCGGCCTTTTACAACAGTTTGACGCCGTTATTTTGGGTATCAGGGCATACAATACAGTTCCTGAATTAAAAGTAAAGCAAGCCGCAATTTTGGATTATGTTTATCAGGGAGGAAATGTAATTGTTCAATATAATACCAGCAGGGGTTTGGTCTTAGAAGATAATCTGGCTCCCTATATGCTCGAATTGTCAAGAGATCGTATCACAGATGAAAATGCCAAAGTAAGTTTTTTAAACAAGGATCATGAGGTGATGAATTATCCTAATAAAATTACAGCTAAGGATTTTGATGGTTGGGTCCAAGAAAGAGGCCTGTATTTTCCGAATAAATGGGCGAAAGAGTTTTCACCGATTCTTTCATTTCAGGAAAACGGTGATGACCCTATGAAAGGTAGTCTTTTGGTTGCTAAATATGGGGAAGGATATTATATGTATACGGGACTTTCTTTTTTTAGAGAACTTCCCGCAGGAGTTCCAGGTGCCTATAAATTATTTACAAATATGATTTCCATGGGAAAGAATGATTTCGAAACTAAACTAAAAAAATAAGGTATGAAGCAAGAGGAAATAGTTTCTCGAAAGTGGAAAAAATTATATACATATCTGTTAGTTGCTAACATTATTTATATTATTATTTTCTACATCATAACGCAATTTTATTCTTGATCCATGGCAATATTAGATTGGGTAGTTTTATTGGTCACACTGTCGTTTATTGTAATTTACGGATCATGGAAAACAAAGGGGAGTAAGAATGTAAAGGATTTTATCAAAGGAGGCAATGAGGCAAAATGGTGGACCATAGGCTTGTCGGTCATGGCAACCCAGGCAAGTGCCATTACCTTCCTTTCAACTCCGGGACAGGCCTTTCACAGTGGTATGGGATTTGTACAATTCTACTTTGGACTGCCATTGGCTATGATCATCATCTGTATGGTATTTATTCCAATTTATCACAGGCTGAATGTTTATACTGCCTATGAATATTTGGAAACAAGATTTGATCTGAAAACCAGGTCTTTAGCAGCTATTTTATTTCTTATTCAACGGGGTTTAGCGGCCGGAATAACCATTTTCGCTCCGGCTATAATTCTCTCAGCAGTATTGGGCTGGGATCTTCTTACACTCAATATTATTATAGGGTTCCTAGTGATTATATATACTGTAAGTGGGGGGACAAAGGCCGTAAGTGTGACCCAAAAGCAGCAAATGGGCATCATTTTTATTGGCATGTTTACCGCTTTTTTTATCATTTTGAGTTATTTGCCAGAAGATATATCGTTTTCAAAAGCCATAGCGATAGCCGGGGCCAGTGGAAAAATGGAGGTACTTGATTTCTCTTTTGACTTGAATAACCGATATACCATATGGACGGGCTTTCTAGGAGGTACTTTTTTGATGTTATCTTATTTTGGAACTGATCAATCTCAGGTACAGCGATATTTGTCAGGTAAATCGATAAGGGAAAGTCAGTTAGGATTGCTGTTCAATGGCTTTTTAAAAGTGCCTATGCAATTCTTTATTCTTTTGGTTGGTGTTATGGTATTTGTTTTTTATCAATTCAATGTTTCTCCACTAAACTTTAATCCAGCCGCAACCGGAGCTGTTATGAATTCGGATTTCGCTGAGGAATATACTGAACTTAACGATCAGCATGTGGCTATTGTGGAGCAGAAGAAAACCTTGCAGATGGACTTTGTTGAACGTCCTGATCATTTAGAATTACAGGATAAGATCAAGGACTTGCAAGCAAAAGAATTTGAAAACAGGGAAGCAGCTAAAGAAATCATTCTAAAGGCGGACCCTTCTCAGGAGGTGAATGACAAAGATTATGTCTTTATTCATTTTATTCTCAATAATTTACCAAGAGGGCTTATCGGTTTGTTACTGGCTGTGATCCTATCGGCAGCAATGTCTTCAACAGCCTCTGAATTGAATGCTTTGGCGGCAACTACAACAATGGATCTATATAAGAGGAATGATAAAAAGGAACGAGAGGATATGTATTATGTGTCAGTAACCAAATGGTTTACTCTTGGTTGGGGTATACTTGCCATATTTGTGGCCAGTGTTGCCAATTTGTTCGACAATCTGATTCAATTGGTGAATATCATTGGCTCCATTTTCTACGGAAATATTCTTGGGATATTTTTGATCGCTTTCTTTATAAAATATATCCGTGGTAATGCCGTATTCATTGGGGCACTAATCACACAGGCTTTAATAATAGGAGTATTTATAATGGACATATTACCATACTTATGGCTGAATCTTCTGGGATGTGTTCTAGTCATTGCTCTTGCCATTTTTATTCAAATGTTTAGCAAACAAAAAGCAGCATAATAGATCATAAAAAAAGCCTCAGGTAATCTTGAGGCTTTTTTTATTTAATTTTAATTTGCTTCTTATTCTACTGCAAGGTGCAGGCGAGCCTTTTCCCAGGCAAATACAATACCTGAATTATCAACGGCATACATCAGTTGTTCCTGAACGCTAGCATCAAAATCAGGCTTGACCATAACTCTTAAAACGTCTTCAGCTTCTGTATAGGAGTAAGCACCCCATCCATCATTCTTTTTATTAAAAATGGCTACCCATTCACCGGATTCGTTTGGTATAATGAAAAAACCATATTTTCCTGCAGGAAGGCTCTTTCCATTAATCTTCACATCTTTATCAAATGTAACAGTGGTATTTTCGTTGGCACCTGCTCGCCAGACCTGACCATATTTTTCAAGTTCACCCCAAACAGTTCTTCCTTTAACACTGGGAGCTCCATAATCGATCATGATCTGAGTACCGTTAACAGTTCCTTTGGCTTCAAGCCTTGGGCTGGTTTGAGCACAACTTGTTGAAACAACAAAAAAGAGCGCAAGCAATAGATTAAATGTTTTCATAGGTCTTTATTTTATTTGCTCCATTCAGCAATTGATTCTTGATTCATTTTGGTATAATCTGCATTTCCAGCTTTTTCAGAAGCCGCCAAAGATATTTTTGCTGTAGCAATGGCGCCGCTTTTATCACCTAGATCAGCTTGTATCAAAGATTTTTGACGAGACATCCAGAAAGCATCAGGATTCATTTCAACTGCCTTTGTAGCCCATTCCAATGCCTTATTTAGATCTTTACCTGAACTTCTGTAATAGGAAGCAGCACTAAAATAATCGCCAGCCGAAGGTCCTGCCATCACTTTTTCAATACTTTTAACTGTCATTTCATCCGTTGGGGTTTCGATTTTGGCCATGACCATTGTTTTGTCCCACATGATGTACATGTTTCCTGAAACGCCATCAGCAAGATCTCCAAAACCAATTGTAAAGTTTTCTACCGGCCATTCCATAGCCATAGTTTTTGCTGAAAATCTTAGGGCAACTTTGCTGTCGTCAAGTTCAGCCGGAGCTCCTCCTGCCTGATATTCTGTATAAAAGATAATATCCCAGGCCTCTTTATTTGGAACAGATAAAATAGCATAGGTTCCTTTTTTCAATTCCTTACCATCGATTTTTAAATCTGAATCAGTCGTGAATTTTGTTCTCATGTTGGCACCTGTTCTCCAAAGTTTTCCAAAGGGAACAAGATCTCCAAAAATAGTTCTACCACGCATGGCGGGTCTTGAATAATCAACAGCTACTTCTGAAAGGCCAATAGTTTGATGAACTTTGGATGATGGGCTCGGTTGTGGGGTTTGGATCTGTGCTTGTAAAGTAAAAGCACCAATAAATAATAATAGAGTAATTAATTTGGTTTGCATAGTTATTTGTTTTCGTTAATAATCCATAAAATTACATGAATTCTAGGGTATCCTTATGAATTCACGATTATTTTAACAAAAATTTATGAGGAGCCAAATCCTTGGCGATGACTTTATGTATCAGCTGTATCTTCTTCTCCTAAGGAAATTAAAAAGTAATCCAAAACCAAACAGTATGAGAAGTGGGAGAACAAGGTTAAAAAGTTGCCAATAAGTTCGTTCCTCAAAGGCTTTTTCTTTATCAAGAAATTGAATCTGTAGTGATTTTGACCGTAGACTAAGAAGGCCACTATCATCAAGTAAATAGTGAACACTGTTCAATAGAAAATCAATGTTTCCATAAGTTTGATTTGTCCATTTGTCTTTATCAAGGGGTAATGGTTCTCCTCTGAAAACTTCATTAATTGCTATATCTCCATCACTGACGATGATCATTTTATTCTCCTTGCCAGACCTGGTGTAGTTGTCAATTTCAAAAGGCATGATACGATTGGCATACGCCGAAGTAAAGACTCCTTCCAGTAACACACCAAAATTCGTATTCGCATCCTTAAATGCATTTTTATCCGCCTCAATGGCAACTTCATTCAAGCTTATGTTAACAGGAGTACCCATGATTTTTGCCAAAGGAGACGATTGCAGCAAGATGGTCTTTTTAATAGAGTTATGAAGTGTATCGAGACTGCTTGGAAATTTCATTAAAACGGGGTCAATGTTTTTGGTAATCGAATGCGAGTTGTCAGGGTAGATCAATGGGAAATGATGCCATCTAAAATTTTTATACTGCACTTGATTACCCGTTTTGCCTGCAGCCAGCCTTATACTGCCACTATATAAATCTTTAGTTACATTAAAATTGATTCTTACCCCATAACTGAACAGCATGTCAGTAAGGTTTAGGTCTCGATTAAAGGCCAGAGTTTCACCAGTTAGCATCAAGCTATCCATTTCGGCATACACATTATCCAATAACCAAAGTGTTTTGCCACCTTGAAGGATATATTGGTCAAGAACGAATTTTTCTTTTTCATCAAAAGTCAAGGAGGGTTTGGCAATGATTGATAGATCATAATTTGAAAGTTCCCTCAGGGTTTTCGCTGGATTATTGCTTACAGAATCTAGGGTAAATTCCGCCAATTTGTAATATTCACTAAGACGTTTCAGAAAACTGTAAAGGTAAATGTCATCAGGTTGTCCATTTCCTTTTAATATAGCAATCGTTTTGGTTTTTTCTTCACTTATTTTATGAAGGGCATTTATAAATTCATATTCCAGATTTTCTATGGAATTCTGTAGTTGTTGTTCCTGGCTTGGAGCAATAGCATTTACCAATAAGGGCACATTTGCTTCTTTGTCATCATAACTGATTACGGCCCATGGAAAAATAACAGCCTCAGAAACTTTCCCATCTTCCTCAACCGTTAAACGACTTGGCTGAAGTCCTTTTTTTATAAGGTCTTTTGAAGCGCTTAAAGGGTCTACGAATCTGAACTGAACAAGGTCATTGATCTCGTTCAATTCTTGCAGGAACTGATTGGTTTCAACTTGAAGTCTTTTAAATTCTGCTGGAAAAGCTCCCTGAAGATATACCTTGATAAAGACTGGTTTTTCAATCTGGGTTACCAGCCTTTTCGTTTCTTTTGAAAGAGTGTATCTCTTATCATGTGTCAGATCAAATCGCTTGTAGGCATAACTGCCGGCAAAATTGACCGCAATGATTATAATGAGTACAAGGAATACTTTGCTATATGATTTGTTTCTGCTCATTGGGCATTGCTTGTCTTTTATTGTTTGTGATCAAAATTGGTTTTGGTGATATAGAGAAAGAAAAAGGTAATGCTTATAAAGTAAATAATGTCTTTTGTGTCAACAACGCCTCTGCCGATATTCACAAAATGCGCATACAGCCCAATATTTTTCACATCATAAGTTTCTGAACTAATTAGTTGGTCGATAGCTTCAAAGCCATAAAACATAAAAAATGAAAGCGCTAAGCCCATGATAAAGGCAACAATTTGATTGTTTGAAAGGGTAGAAGTGAACATCCCAATAGCAGTAATGGCACTTGCCAGAAATAATAAGCCAAAATAAGAGCCTATAATACTTCCATAATCAACGTTTTCAGGAGTTCCCGCCAATTGTCCAATCGTATACACATAGGTTATGGTCGGAATCAAAACAATAATAATCAACAGTAGAGAACCCAGGTATTTCCCAACAATGATGTCCCAACTACTGATGGGTTTGGTTTTGATGATTTCGATGGTGCCCAATCTGATCTCATCCGAAAAAGTCCTCATGGTGATGGCCGGAATCAAAAATATAAAGAACCATGGTGCGATAAAAAAGAAACTGTTGAGGTCAGCAAAACCAGCATTCAATATGTTAAAGTCACCTTTGAAAACCCATAAAAACAATCCGTTAATTACAAGGAATATGGCGATCACCAGATATCCAATAGGAGTGGCGAAAAACAAATTAAGTTCTTTTTTTAAAATAGCTAACATCCGCTTTAAATTATATTTTGTTGATCCAAACTTACGATTTTATCAACACTCCATGCTTCCGGCTTTTTCGAAAACATTTTTTTCGTGCTGCTCCAAACTTCCTTGAAAAAATCTGAATTCCTGTAGCGATTAAGATCTTCTTCCGACTGCCAGTAGCTATAGGTAAAAAATATACTTGAATCATTTTTGTCCTGATAGAGCTCAAGTAAATCACAACCTTCGAATTCAATTATTTTATGCTTGATACTGTGAAAACGATTTTGAAATTCATCGGTACGTTCAGGAGAAAAAGTCATTTTAACAATTCTAACAAGCATATTCGCAGGGATTAAATAAAACGTATGGTTATATTATCTCGATAATCCAGCCCCAGCAAGTTCGATGCTCCACCTACCGTTTTCAAATTACTTCTGTAAATAGAAATTTCCAAATAATTGGCACAGTTAAAAATGGCTAACTTTTTCCCATCATCTTGTCTTTTTTCAACGGGTATCTTAAAATCGACAATATCATTGTACTTATCGTAAATTTTTACGAATTTATAATTTCTTGCAACAATTTCAAATTCCCTTCCTTTAGCAACATTCTGAAAAGTACTTTTGGAGATATTACTGATTGCGTTCCCAAAATTATCAATATAAATAATACTGCCTACGATTTGAGTCTTTTCAGCATTTACCTGGGGTTGGATCTCAAAGATCTTTTTGATTTCAGAAATTCTTTTTCCGATGACGTCAAGTGTGCCACCTCTTGCTATATGACAGGCCACTTTAATAAACATCCCAAGAATAGGCAATTTGATGTCTTCAGGTTCCTGAATGGTAATCTCAACAATTTTATCAGGATTAATCTCATTGGTAATCATTGACAAAATTCCGTTGTCACAACAGATGAAATATTGCTCATCCATCTCAATGGCAAGGGGTTTATTCTCAAGGCTTATTTCTGAATCTACACCAACAATATGAATGGTTCCTGCAGGAAAATTTTTATATGCGTTTTTAAGAATATAGGCTGTTTCCGTGATGCTAAAAGGGGTGATGTCATGGGTAATATCTACAATCCGAACTTCCTCTAATTCACCATAAATAGACCCTTTGATAGCACCAACAAAGTGATCTTTTGTCCCAAAATCGGTTGTTAAAGTTATGATTGGCATATTTTTTTTAATGATTCCTGCTAGGGGAATATAATATTTTTAACAATTGGTATATTGCTGCTAAAATGTGCTATTTTTGTTGTACAAATCTAATGAAATTAAAATAGTAAAAAAGCACTTAAGGCTTAATTTTTAAACTAAACATTTTAGGATTGAACGAAAGAATTATTGAACTGGAGAATATGGCTCCAAGTGAATTTTTTGGCCCTCATAATCGCAATATTGAGATGGTGAAAAAATCATTTCCCAAATTGAAGATTGTTGCAAGAGGCAATAAAGTCAAGGTCTATGGAGAATCACTTATGTTGGACGAGTTTGAAAAAAAGTTCAATTCTTTGATTACTTATTTTCATCGCTATAATAAACTTGATGACAATAGTATTGAGCGCATACTTTCGACCGTTTCCCATGACAAAAATTCAAAACATTCTGATGGTGTATTGGTCCATGGTGTTTCGGGAAAACTGATCAAAGCCCAATCAGTGAACCAACGAAAAATGGTCGATCTTATGAAAGATAACGATATGTTATTTGCCATAGGTCCCGCAGGAACCGGCAAGACTTATACCGCCGTGGCACTTGCGGTTAGAGCTTTAAAGGAAAGAGAGGTAAAAAGGATCATTCTGACGCGTCCTGCTGTTGAGTCAGGTGAGAACTTGGGTTTTTTACCAGGAGATCTTAAAGAAAAACTGGATCCATATATGCAGCCATTATATGATGCTTTGAGAGATATGATCCCCTTTGAAAAACTGGAATCCTTTATTGAAAACGGAACCATACAGATTGCCCCTTTGGCATTTATGAGAGGACGTACCTTAGACAGTGCTTTTGTCATTCTTGATGAAGCCCAGAACACCACTCATAATCAAATGAAGATGTTTTTGACCCGTATGGGTAAGCATGCTAAATTTATTATCAACGGAGACCCAGGGCAAATAGATTTGCCGCGTCGTCAAATTTCCGGATTGAAAGAGGCTTTATTGACTGTAAAAGGTGTTAAGGGGATAGGATTTGTTCATCTTGATGAACAGGATGTAATCAGACATCAATTGGTCAAAGATATTATCGGAGCCTATAAAAATATTGAAAGAGATTAAGAAAACGTATAATTCAAATGTGATGAATACCATTAACAATACAGATTTCAATTTTCCAGGGCAAAAGAATGTTTATAAAGGAAAAGTAAGAGAAGTATATACTATTAATGATAAATACCTGGTAATGATTGCCAGTGATCGTTTGTCAGCCTTTGACGTGATCATGCCACGTCAGATACCCTATAAGGGTCAGATACTAAATCAGATAGCGGCAACCATGTTGGAAGCAACTAAAGATTTGGTTCCGAACTGGTTGATTGCTTGCCCTGATGCAAACGCAGCAGTTGGTTATTTGGCTGAGCCATTTAAGGTAGAGATGGTCATCAGAGGGTATTTATCAGGGCATGCCTGGAGAGAGTATAGAGATGGAAAAAGAACGATATGTGGTGTTGCCATGCCAGAAGGAATGAAGGAGAATGATAAATTTCCGGAACCTATTCTGACACCATCTACAAAAGCTATAGATGGGCTGCACGATGAGGATATTTCAAGAGAAGAGATCATTTCCCAGCAAATTGTTTCCAAGGAGGATTATCTGGTACTTGAAGATTATACACGTAAGCTTTTTCAAAGAGGTACAGAACTGGCCGCTGAAAGAAATTTGATATTGGTAGATACTAAATACGAGTTTGGAAAAACCAGCGATGGAAAAATCGTTTTGATCGATGAGATCCATACCCCTGATTCATCCAGATATTTTTACGCAGAAGGATATCAGGAAAGACAGGACAAAGGGGAAATGCAAAAACAGCTTTCAAAGGAATTTGTAAGGCAATGGCTCATCCAGAATGGATTTCAGGGCCTTGAAGGACAGGTGATTCCTGAAATGTCAGATGATAAGATCAACGAAATTTCTGAACGCTATATCGAATTATATGAAAATATTACCGGTAAGCCCTTTGAAAAGGCAGATACCGATAATCTTTTGAGTAGAATTGAAGCAAATGTAACTGCCTTCTTAGGTTCCTTGACTTAAGGGATTCGTAATTTTTGAAAACTGCTATCTTGACTTATATTTTAGCATGAGTCAAGATGTCAAGACTTTTTAAGCAATACTTCATATCCTCATAAGTTCTTTTTATATCATTGTCCAGTCCAATAGAGAAACGTATGAGTCCATCGGTCAAGCCCATTGCTTTATGTTCTTCTGCAGGTATTTCAGAAGATGTAGCTGTTCCCGGGGCATTAAACAAGGTTTTGTAAAAGCCCAGACTTACTGCCAAATACCCAAGGCTTCTTTTTTGCATCAATTCCATCAAATCATCAGCTTTTTTAAGTGATCCTGCATCAAGGGTGAGTAATCCGCCAAAGCCATATTCTTTATTGTAAAGTGACTTGTAAAGCTCATGTTGGGGATGACTTTTCAAACCCGGATACATGACCTTATAGCCATCTAGCTCAAATTGCTGTGCAAGATACAGGGCATTTTCACTGTGCTTTTTCATGCGAATATGAAGGGTTCTTAGGTTTTTCATAACACTGGCAGCACGCAAACTATCCATTACCGGACCGAGTAGCATACTGGCTCCATCATTCACATTTCTTAAACTTTCAATAAAACTATTAGTACCACAGATCACTCCACCAACCGTATCGCTGGTGCCATTGATAAATTTTGTTAAACTATGGATCACTACATCAGCTCCTAAAACTGCAGGTGAAATCTGCAAGGGTGAAAAAGTATTGTCAATAACCAGCGTAAGATGATGTTTTTTAGCAATTTTTGATAAAGCCCTTATATCCGCAATTTCCAAAAGAGGATTGCTTACGCTCTCACAATACAAAACCTTTGTTTGTTTAGTGATAGAGGCTTTCACTTTGTCATGATCTGTAATATCGACAAAGGAAGTGTTTATGCCAAATTTTGGTATAAAATTCTTGAGAAAGGCATAGGTTCCGCCATAAATGGTTCTTGAGGAAACAATATGATCCCCTTGAGAGCACAATTGCATGAGCACAGACGATATGGACCCCATTCCTGAGGCTGAAACATTTGCTGCTTCAGTACCTTCCATGGCCGAAAGAGCCTGCCCCAAATACAAATTGGAGGGGCTTGAATGTCTTGAATACAAATAGCATCCTTCCAGATTACCTTCAAAAGTATCGATCATCGATTTGGCCGCCAAAAAAGTATAGGTAGACGAATCTGATATGGATGGGTTGACCCCTCCATATTCACCAAAATATTGAAGATCTTGTATGTTGTCAGCAGGATTGAATTCCATAATAAAACGATTTTAGTTAATAAATTATGAGGTAAAATTAGATAATTATAGAATAAAAAACAATGAATAGTTTTATTAATAGTAAATAAAACTATAAAAAATAAAAATATTAGATATATTTGAATTCAGAATGAAATTATCATCTCTTTATTAGAAAAAAAATCACCTATGTTGGATACCTTGGATAAAAGTATTTTGTCTTATTTGCAGAAAGATAGTAAGATTACAATTAAAGAGTTGTCGGTCCATTTGGGTTTATCAGCCACCGCAATTTATGAAAGGATACGTAAAATGGAACGCAAAGGAATCATCGAAGCCTATGCGGTACGGATCAATAAAAAACTCGTAGATCTTGGCTTTGTTGTTTTTTGTCAAATCAAGTTAAAGGAACACCGGCATGAGTATCTTGTGAAGTTTGAAAGAGAAGTGATCAAATTCAAAGAGGTTTTAGAATGTTATAATGTGAGCGGAGACTATGACTATCTTTTAAAGATCACCGTCAAAGATATGGGGGCTTATCACCAGTTTTTAAACGATAAATTAACCTATTTAGATCATATAGGGAGTGCACACAGTACCTTTATTATCAATGAAGTGAAAAATACACATGCTATAGAATTTCAATAAAAAAGGGCCTTTAAGGCCCTTTTTTATTGAAACAATTGAAAATCAATTGTTTCCATGTACCTCAACAGAAAGTTCCATATCATCTGAAATGAACTTGTCACCAAGATCACTAAAAAAAGATTGAGACTTGTATTTGATGTCCCACTTGGATCTGTCAATTGTAAAATTTTCGCTCTTTAACATTAGCTTTTTTGCATCAACCGTAACAGTAGCTAGAAAAGAAACAGGATGAGTCTTTTCCTTAATAGTAAGCTCTCCCTTTACTAAAGTTTTTTCACCCTTAGGTTCTGTCGAGGTTATTTTAAACATCGATACAGGATGTTTTTTTACACCAAAGAAATCGTCATTTTTTAAATGTCTTACGAGTTTAGCATTAGATTCGTCATCCGAAGGGATATCGAGTACCACAATAGAATTCATATCTATTTCAAATTCTCCGGCTACAATTTTTTTGTTCTCAACGGTGAAAGCACCGCTTTTTACTTTAACCTTACCATAGTGTTCTCCTGTGGGTTTGAATCCTTTCCAATTAATAAGGGAGGATTCCATGTCTGCTTTAAATTGGTTTTGACTCATCAACAACATTGTGCTGAATAACATGATGGTGCTAAGCGTTTTTTTGATGGTGATATTCATAGATTTATATTTTAGTTATAAAGATTAGTCTGTATCGGTTTTCTTTTTAAAGGAATCGAATTTAGATTCATTTTCTTTTTTTGGCCAGCTATTATTTTTTTGATTTACATCTGAAGTGAGTTGATTTGGATCTATTTTGATTCCTGTAATCTCTTTTTCAGAACCCAATACTTTTTTCACCTCTTTATCATTGAATCTCCAAATTTCAGCAGGATAGTATTTATTTTCCTTGCTTCCATCTGCATAGGTGATTTCTGCTAAGATTGGCATTACGAGACCTCCCGGCTTTTCAAAAACAATTTCGTAAAAATATTTGGTATTTTTTAGAGAAGCTCTTTCGGTTTCCGTAAAATTGTCCGCAAGGTATTCATTCAAAGTTCCAAGGTCTTTATAAGAATTGCTCGTAGTTTGAGCTGTTTGTTCATCAGCATCTATTTCAATCAGGAACAGGTATTTACCTCTTAAGTCATCAGCAGTGCTTCCATACCTTTTGTACGTTGTTATGACTGCTTCTGATGGCTCTTCAGTTACTTTGTATTTCTTAATATCTTTTATACCTATGTCGTTATAGTCAGTGGTATAGAACCATCCTCTCCAAAACCAATCAAGATCAGTACCTGAAGCATCTTCCATGGTTCTGAAAAAATCTGCAGGAGTCGGATGCTTGAACCTCCATCTTTCTGCATAGGTTTTAAAAGCTTGATCAAATAAATCGTGTCCCATCACAACCTCCCTTAGGATGTACAAACCTGCTGCAGGTTTTGAATAGGCATTTGACCCACTGTTGAATACATTGTCATGTTGGGTCATAATAGGAGCAATTCTGGTCTGGTCTCCGGCCATATAGTCAACCACATTCTTTGGATATCCACGAGACGGGAAACCGGGTTCAAAATCCTGCTCTGCAAACAATTGAGCAAAGGTATTCAGACCTTCATCCATCCAGCCCCATTGGCGCTCATCAGAATTGATGATCATTGGAAACCAGTTATGACCAACTTCATGAATGATCACTCCAATCATTCCGTTTCTGGTCCTTTCAGAATAGGTTCCATCTGGTTTAGGTCTTCCATAATTAAAACAGATCATCGGATATTCCATTCCTTGTCTTTGGGCATGTACGGAAATCGCTTTGTGATAAGGATAATCGAACATTTGCGCCGAATAAGATTTTATAGTACTTGCCACAACTCTAGTAGAATATTCTTCCCACAATGGATTGCCTTCTTTTGAATACAAGGAAATAGCCATTACAGAGCGATCACCAATCTTTACAGCCTGACCATCCAAAATGTATTTACGCGACGAAGCAAATGCAAAATCTCGTACGTTTTCAGCTTTTAATTTCCAGGTTTTGGTTTTTTTAGCAACTTTTTTCTCATTCTCTTCGGCTTCTTCCTGGGTAACGATCACCACAGGATTGTCATATGATTTTAAAGCCTGTTCGTATCTTTTCCACTGTTTGGAAGTGAGCATTTCCTTTCGATTGGTAACTACTCCGGTTCCATCAAGAATGTGATCCTCCGGGGTTGTAATGTTTACCTCATAATCTCCAAAAACAAGCGCAAATTCACCCCTTCCTAAAAACTGTAGATTTTGCCAGCCCTCAACGTCATTATAAACGGCCATTCTTGGGAAAAACTGAGCTATTATATAGTTGTTATTACCATCTTCAAAGTGCTCAAAGCCTGATCTGCCTCCATCAATAACATGGTTGGGAATAGTATACCACCATTTGATTTTGAAACTCACTTTTTCACCCGATGTCAAGATTTTGGGAAGATCAATTCTCATCATGGTACCATTAATGGTATAGTTCATGTCACTATCTTCAGTATTTTTCACATAATCAATGTGAAATCCACCAGGGAAAGGTTTTCCTAGGAATTTTTCAGTGAATTTCTTTGGATTGTACATGCTTGATGCACCTCCTGCTTTTACATCATTGGTTTTTGCATCCGGTGCCCTAATATTTTGATCAAGCTGCACCCATAAATAAGATAAGTCATCAGGTGAATTGTTGAAATAAGTAACAACTTCCTCCCCGTAAATTCTTTGGTTTTCATCATCAAGAATGATATCCATTTTGTAATCGGCTTTTTGCTGGTAATACTCATGACCAGGGGCGCCTGATGCCGTTCTATAGGTGTTGGGTGTAGGTAATTCCTGCTTTAATTGTCTGAATTTACTTATGTTATAATGTCCTTGAGGCATTTCTTTGGGAGCTTCAGTTTCCTGAGCAAAACCATTGATACTTATAAAGAGTATGGCAATAAATAGTGTAAAGTTCTTCATGTTTTGATAATTGTTTTTCTGAATTTTCGCCGAAAATAGTAATTTTACTGTTAACTGGAAAAATGCTTATAGTTTTAATATTTCTTTGACATTTGCTTTTACAAGAATGAACGTTTTCTGTACGTTTTCAAGATTCAATTTGATATAATTCTGCTGTTCTTCAAATGTTTCAAACAACATACTGTTTTCTACTTCTATTGAATTAATTTGATCAATATTTTCAAGCTCAAGAAAAAAGAATACCTCATTATTTTCATATTCCTTACCTAGATAGGAATAAATCATTTCCTTTTCATTGATCCATATTTTGAATTTTTGTCTAACATAACTTTCCAGGTACTTGTCAGCCAATTCGTTTTCATCTTTAGATGCAAGTTCCATTGGTTGTTGTATGCGATTTTCAAGAGCCACTTCTATGTCATCAAGAAAGAATTTCATAGTAATTTGAACTGTGTTCTTCTCTTTTATATAATCAATTTTGGTCAGGCTTATGTAGTGTTTGTGTATTCCAAAGGCTAATATTGGAATGATCAAAAGCCAAATTAGGTTACGGCAGCGCTTCATCTTAATAAAAGTGTTATTTTTAATGTGGCAAATGTACACAGACTCTTGTCAAAATATATTTAATAATTTGTTAAACTTGGTTCCGCACAAAGAGATACTTGACCATCTTAAAAAGGATACAATTTTGTATCAGGCCATTATAGATCTGAATACAGAAATACGTCATGAATTTACTATTGATATATACCATTCGCTTTTGGCTTCCATAGTTTCGCAGCAACTATCAACCAAGGTGGTAAAAATTATTTGGAACCGCTTTACGGATTTATTCGTCGAGGGTTATCCGGATGCCGAAAGCCTTTTGTCAAAGGAGCATGAAGTGCTAAGGGGTGTTGGCTTATCGAATAGTAAGGCAAACTATGTCAAGAATGTGGCTGAATTCAAATTGGCCAATAATATGAGTTTTGATTATCTTGAGACAAGATCTGATGAAGAGATAATCGACTACCTGAGTCAGATCAAAGGGGTTGGGAGATGGACTGTTCAAATGATCCTGATGTTTCCTATGGACCGACCTAATGTTTTTCCAGTGGATGACCTGGGGATACAAAATGCTATGAAACGTCTTTACAACATAGAATTGGAGAAAAAAGAGCTAAAAAGTAAAATGCTTGACATTGCTTCAGTTTGGCATCCCTACAAAACTTTGGCCTCTAAATATCTATGGAAGACAATAGGAACCTGATCCTAATGTTTCAATTCTTCCCGAAAAAAGTTTTACGATTATCAGTCAAGTTCGGTCAATGATTCAAAATATTGATCCTTGGTTTTTAGTAAAATGTCAATGACTTCGATTAACCGACCTTTATCATAAAGGGCACCAATGCCTTGTGGCAAACAGAAAAAGATATAGGTGTTGATATGTTCTTCTTCGATTTTCACAGAGTTGATAAAAAAATCATCTTGAAAATGTTCTCTTATTTTTTTTACATATACCTGATTACCGGCCTGAAATTGGTCCTCTTGGATCAGTGATTTTAGCTTTCTATCCTGTTTTCTATTCCCTGAAATGATATTATAGATATCATCAATTCCTCCTTTTTTAAAAAGCAAGGCTTCTAAAATCACGATAGGGGTGCTTTTCTGACTGTAGTGGTTGAGGTTTCTTTCCAATTTGTTTAAGGGCTTTTTACCAGCATTGGGAAGCCCGAGTTCTTCTGACATATCATCAAATTGCTGGACAATTACTTCGTCAAGTTCATTGGTTAATTCCAATAGATTGATCTCCAAATATTTGGTGAGTAAATGATCATGATTCACAATAATAATTTTATTTTGATATTGTATGTCAGAAATTATTAAGGTGTCTTTATCTGTTACCGACATTTTAAACTGTCCCAATCGATTGGTAATCGACCCTCTACCAGAGTTTTTATTGATAATATGAACGTTTTCAATTGGGATGGAATCATTTTTTATTTTTCCTGAGATCAATATCCTGTTTTCTTGGCCTTGCGCCAAAAAACAGATAAAAAGAAAACACAGAAGGGAAAATTGATTCATTATTCAAAGAAACGATTCTGAGGGTAAATTTAAGATTAATCTTGTTATAATGTTTTGTTAAAGCCTATGTTTACTTAATTTTGTTAAAAACTTAATATGAAGAATCTTCTTGTAGCCAGTACCTCTACCATCTATGGAGGCAATTTTCTTGAGTATTTACTACCTCACTTAAAGGAATATTTTAAAGGTATAGATACTTTACTATTTATTCCCTATGCCAGACCGGGAGGTATGAGTTATGAAGCATATACTGATATCGTAGCAGTGGCCTTAAAGGATTTTACATTTTTAGTTAAGGGGATTCATGAGTTTGACAATCCGAGGGAAGCGATTGAACAGGCAGAGGCCATTTTTGTTGGAGGCGGTAATACCTTTGTGTTACTTGATCAATTGCATAGACAAGAATTGATAGCTCCTATAAGAATGTTTTTAGAAAAAGGGAAACCCTATTTGGGAACAAGTGCAGGGAGTAATATTGTTGGTCCAAATGTAAAAACAACTAATGACATGCCTATTGTGCACCCTGAATCCTTAGATGCATTGGGAGCAATACCTTTTAATATAAATCCACATTATCTTGATCCGGATCCTGACTCCAAACACAAGGGAGAGACCAGAGAAACCAGAATAAAGGAATTCCACAGTTATAATGATACAACGGTCATCGGTCTTAGAGAAGGAAGTTGGATAGCAGTAAATGGCGAACAAATGCTCTTAAAAGGAACACTTAATGCCAGGATATTTAAAAAAGGTAAAAATCCCTTTGAATTACCTGCAAACAGTGATTTGAGACAGTTGCTCTAGGGGTCATCACATAGCTAGGGCTCCAAATGCTCCAAACAGAATCAGGAGAAAATAGAGGGCAATTAAAATAATAAACAAAACACCAATGAACTTATAGTGTGATCTTAATTTCTTCAACCCGAAGGTCAGCAAATTATGATCATCTTGCATTATGGCCTGTTTCGTTTTTTGACCAAATTGAAAAAGAAAAAAAACAGGAATAAAATAGATACCTGCTGCGATAAGATAGAAAAAGGAAAAGAATTTAGGAGAGAATCCTCCCAGTGATCCATCCGGAAGGCTGGCCATGATGGTACCGATTGAAAAGGACATTATGATCAGTAATCCGATGCCGATAAATCCAACAATGGCAATAAAATTAGCCCATTTAGAGATTTCCAGCAAATATTTTTTGGCTTGTTCACTTAGTTGCATGACAGGTGTTTAGTTTACCCCAAAATTAACCAATTTTGTGAATTACAGATCACAATTATAAAATATAGTGAAGGATGCTAATATTGGTATACTATTGCATTGATATTCATACCGGCACCTACAGAAGCAAGGATGATGGCGTCACCCTCAGAAATTTCGTGACCATCAAGATTTCCACTAAGGATCAGATCGAGTAGGGTAGGAACAGTCGCCACTGAACTATTACCTAATTTATTGATGCTCATTGGCATAATTCCTTCTGGTATGGCTGTCTTGAACAAGCGGTAGAATCTCTTAATAATGGCTTCATCCATTTTTTCATTTGCTTGATGGATGAGAATTTTTTTTACTTTGTTGATATGGATACCTGATTTTTCTAAGGCAAATTTCATGGCCGAAGGAACGTGGTTCAAAGCGAACTCATAAATTTTTCTTCCATGCATCTTTAGAAAATAAGTGTCATCAGCGGTCGGGTTTTTATTTGATTTCCCGAAATATATATAGTTAGTTTCTTCCGTTGTAAAGGTTTGGCTGGCATAGCTCATGATCCCTTTTTTTTGGTCCGTACCTTTTTCTATAATACATGCACCGGCCCCATCCGAATAGATCATAGAATCTCTGTCATGAGGATCAATGATTCTTGACAGTGTTTCGCTTCCAATGACCAGGCATCGTGAAGCCATTCCGGTTTTAATGAATTGATCAGCCTGAATCATTCCCTGTATCCAGCCAGGACAACCAAATACAATATCATATGCAACGCAGTTTGGATTGGCAATACCCAGCAGGTGTTTTACTTTTGAAGCAATACTGGGAAGCATATCTGACTGCCTGTTGTCATTTATGATATTTCCAAAATTGTGGGCAACTATGATCTGATCAATTGTTTCCGGATCAATTCCGGCATTCTCAATCGCTCTTTCAGCCGCAATAGCAGCGATATCGCTGTTTGAAAGATCAGATGACAGATATCTGCGTTCTTCTATCCCCGTGATGTTTTTGAATTTTTCAATTATGAGCTCATTATTATCTTCCATAGGGAGATGTCCCATATCATAAAAATCATTTTTAAGGAAAATATCATTTGATTTAATATCTTCAGGAATATAACTTCCAGTACCGGTGATTATTGAACTCATTGTATGAGGTTTATGATAAATTGGTCAGCTGCAAATATATAAAAATATGTTATGCATGCATAGTAAAATTTAAGGAAATTTAGAATTTACTCAATCCTGAATTTTATTTTCATCACTGTAGCAATTGAAAGTGCCCTGTTTTTCATGGTTTCAGCATTTTTACCTTTATAATTCTTGTCAATCGCCTCAGTCAATAGCGTCAGCCAATGTTTAAAATGCAAGGAGTTTAAAGGGCTCTTTTTATGAAGTTCTATATGAGGTTTCATAGCATTTTTTTTGTAACTACCTGAATAAAACAGGGTGTTGTCCCAGAAGTCTACTAAGGTTGCTAAATGATGTTCCAACACATCTTGATCCTTAAAGTCTTCAAAAAAATCCTTTAACACATCACTTTCAAAAAGCGAGGCATAAAAATCGCGAACAATGATCAAAAGGTCATCACGAGAGCTTATATCCTGGCTCATGACAACATAGAATTGTCAAACATCCAAGGAAGTAAATCTTTGATAGAATATGCCTTTACAATTTGACCAACTTCACCGGTAAAAAAGATCTCGATATCTTCGAGTTGTTTTGTTTCGTATTCAGCAATAGCTTGTCGGCATGCACCACATGGAGCTACTGGTCGGTCAACCAAAGTCTTGACAGAACGTGCTGAAATAAAGATTTTTTTAATTTTTCCATTTGGTAAAGAAGCCATAGCACTCCAAATCGCAACTCTTTCAGCACAAATGCCGGAAGGATACGCGGCATTTTCCTGGTTGTTGCCAAAAAAAACATCTCGGTTATCCATGAGTACAGAGGCACCTACATTAAAACCCGAGTAAGGAGCATAAGCACTGTCTCTTGCTTCTATTGCCTTATCAAGTAACTCTTTCTCAGAAGTGGATAGTTCGTCTGAACTTTCAAACACTGTGAATTTTGTTGAAATTTGATGCTCATGCATAGTGCTGCCTTATAAAAAATTATTTTCCATAAATATAGGGTTTTCAATCCTAAAATTCAAAGTAGCCTAATGTAAACACTCTTGGGTGTAGAACCCATTTTTTTTTGAAGTCAATATTAATTTTTAGAAGTAAGCATATGAATCACCTAGGTTGATGGTCAAGGAGAATCTCAATGTACTTTCCAATGGATTGTTTACATCTGACGCATTGATCAAATAAGAAACATCAAGGGTCGTACTTCTAAATTTAAATCCTGTACCCAAAGTAAAGAACTGTCTGTTTCCTTTGTTTGCAGATTCGTGGAAATAACCTGCTCTTACAGAAAACACGTCGTTATATAAATATTCTGCACTTGCCTGCCAGATAAATTCTTCCATTTCTTCTTCAAACCCTCTAGGCGCGTCATACCAAGATTGAACCGTTCCCGCAAGAAACCCTACATTATCATCTTTTCCTGAAATAATTTCACCTGTAGCGTTATCTCTTATTGGTGGAGTAGGAACCAATAATTTATTTAATTCTAGACCCGCTGTTATCGTATTTGCATTGTCTAGAATAAAATCAAAGCCCCCTCCAAGTTTTAAGTTAGTAGGTATAAAGCTTTCTTCTCCACCCAGAACAAGTTCGACTTTTGGACCCATATTTGACAAATTAACACCAGCTCTCCATCTTCCATTAAAACTATTGTAATTCTTTTCTTCACTTTGATAAAACATTGAAACATCAACGGCAAAAGTATTGACAGTCTGTATTTCGGAATTGTCTACTCGAACCGCAAGATCAGAATGAATAAACCTCAAACCAACTGCCATCGAGATCACTTCACTTAGTTTCAGTGAATAAGCACCATCTATAGCAAATTCATTTGGATTTTCGGAGCCTAAGCTAATACCAGAACCATCAGTTAATTCGATGGATCCAAGAGAAAAATACGTTAGACTAGTTGCCCAGGCACTTTTTTCGTCAATTTTATTAGAAACAAATAAACTTGTAAGACTCACGTCATTGGTTAAATTTCTGAGCCATGGTGTATAGTTGATCCCTATTTGCCACTGTGACTCTGAAAAGGCATATTTGGCTGCATTATAATGCATGGAACTGACATCTGAAGATGTAGCGGCCCCCATATCAGCAAGACCTCCGGCCCTAGCATCAGGTGCAATTAATAAAAATGGTGCAGCAGTTGTAATAGGATTTACTTCATCTTGTGCATGGGAACTAAAAATTCCAAGAAATGTGGCGATGGCAATTAGACTTATTTTTTTCATCTAATATTTAGGTTTTTAGGGATTTAGATCTAAATTGTTATTGTAATATGACAAGTTTTTCAAATTTTTCTGCCTGCGCATTTGATATCTGAGATCTAACATGAAGTTTGTATACATAAACGCCCTTACCAATTTTGTTGCCAAAATCATCAAGACCATTCCAGGAAATTTCCCTGGATAATAGTCCGTCTGACTGCACAGATCGGTTAAGGGTTTTTATAAGCTTACCTGAAACCGTAAAAATTTGCACCTGAACATCTAGTGTTTCATTCGGTTTGTTGTGATTAAACCAAAATTCGGTATAATTTATAAACGGATTCGGATAATTTAATACATTACTTAATATTAAGTCGTTGTCATTGACTACAATAAAACTTAACGTTGATTCGGATGGATTATTGTACGTATCCCAACATTTAAATTTAATCGTGTGTAAACCAGGCTCCAGATCACGAAAAGGAAACTTAACTTTTCCTTTTTGGAAGTCATTTAACTCCGTTTCATAGAAATCATTTAAGACATAAGGATTGTTATTGTCATCGTCTAGAATCGCTATAATATCATGGTCAACTGCAGTAATAGAAGTATTGATGCCAGAATTATCTTCCAGAACGGCGTAGAGAACCGGAGAAGAACTTGTATTGCCTCCATCTACAAATGATTCATCATTCATGAAAAGTCTAATCTCAGGACCTTCAGAATCTGAAGGTGCATCCGGATCAAGACCGCCAATAGTGATACTCAGATCTGCTCCATTTCTATCAGACAACTGGTTATCAGCATAGAGGCTGATCTTGGCCTTCCCATAGGCGATTCGGATATCTTTAGGAACTATGAGATCAAAGGAAAAGAGTCCGTTGTCTATACTGGCTCTACCGCTAAAAATTTTACTTTCAATTGCGGTAAAGTCCATTTGTATTCCAAGATTGTCATTGTCAAGCGTCTTTTTATCCAGTGGTTTGTCATATATAGTGGCAGAAAGAATACCATTAAAATTATTAAGTGGTTGGTTGTTTTTATCGGTGATCATACCTTCCAATTTAATTCTTGATAAAGCTTTTAAGGTATCCTGACTTTTGCTCAACTCGACCTCATTCATTTTTGTGAGCTTGATGTTAGGCTTTGCCTGAGCCAATCGCATAGCCGGATCTCCAAAACTATATACAAAAAAACGTTGTGCCGTGAAGGATTGATGTTTTGTGTACATCAATGCTTCCGAAATACTGTAATTCTCTCCTTCAAAGTTCAACAGGTTTCTAATAAGATTTTGATTAAACACTTCTCCTACACTGATAAAAATTTCCCTGCTTGTAGAGATCAAATGCGAAGTGCCTCCTCGTGGATTCCAGAAAGTATATTCACCGGCAGTAGGTCGGTTCGGGTTGTCAAATCTTGCAAATTCACAAGTAACAGTTATAAACAAGGGAAGCACATTCAAGTTATTCCAGCTTTGAATTTGGGGGATTTCCAAGATTCTTTCTTCAGCCCAGCCGTTCACACCACCATGTCCAAAATAGTCTAGTATCAGTGTACCTGTTTCGACAGCATTATTGATGGCTTCATTTACTGTGGGATAAAGTTCGCCACCAGCCGAAGATTCCTGCCGATGTGCATCTGCATAGATCTTTTTTATATTGAAGGATGGTTTTGTCTCTTCAATTTCTTCAGTAATCTTATCAAGAGCCTGTTGTAATACAAATTCACCCAAATTATCTGGGTCATCAGCTACAAAGGTTAATGTATTTCTCCAGTTTCCAAAAGAGGAATTTGCGTAATAATTCAGTGTTTTATCGATGGTCTCTCTCGCTTCTTTTAGTGATGTTACCGGATACCTCCCCATGGCAACATCCTGCATGTCAGCGCTTCCGAGATTGCCTTCATTTTCATCCATCATACCAAAATAGTCATCCGTAACGTAACCAGTAGCCAGATTAAAACTTTCATAAGATTGAAAGGCGGGTACTATATTGTTGTTATCAGTAATCCTGTCTTTGAAATCAAAAGAGGCATCACCAAAAAGGCATACATACCTGATCCTACTTTGGTCATTTGAGGTGTTGAGATAGAGGAATCTTATAAAATCACGTATGGCAGTCAGATCAGGTGCGCCCGAACCAAATTCGTTATATATATCATTCAGATCTACAAGGGCCACTTTTAATCCTGAATTTTCACGGTGATAGTCGGCCAATCTTTCGGCTTCTGCTAGTAAATATCTTTGACTGATGATGAGATAGTCAATATCTCTTAAACCATGTAAATTCTGATTGACTACTCTATTATCTTCAATCGTTTCAGGAATAAAAAATACCTCTGTACCAAGCAAAGCGTATGTTTTGGTACCTCCGTAAGCCTTGAAAACAAAATCATTGGCATTGCCCTCATTTAAGATTTTTTTAGGATTGATCGGATCACTTACATCCCATAATTCTCCCACATTGTTCGCATTTGCAATCGTATATTGGTAAACACTTCCGGGATCACTTGCATTTGTATTTTGAAAAGAAAACTGGCGACCATGAGCCACTAGCTTGCAAGTCCCGATTACTTCTATAAAATCTAAATATGCTTTTGAAGAAGGATTACCCGAATTGTTATATGTGATCTGAATAGCTATATTTTCATTGTTGAGTAGGATCGTTTGTGAATTTTCTTCGGAATCAGCTTTTCTCAAAGAATTCCTTGATACCAAGTCATAGTTGAGTTCCATCAATTCCTGTCCATTGACTCTAATAGTCATTTTCGTATCAGAGCTTGAAATCGCAACACCCCTAAGCCTGATGTTTATTTCTTCATTGCTTTCCAGATCATTAAAATCAAAATTAAAATTTTGGGTATCCTGAGAACTAAAATCCTCTCCCATCCATTGCTGGCCGTTGGCAAAGAGATTCACATTCTCAAATTCATGAAAATCAAATCTATGATAGGTGTTAATTTGATCAATAACTGGTTGATTTATGGCGGTTGAGGTACTCACTCTTTTACCGAAACCTTGGTCAGTGGTTATAAAATAGTAAGCATAGTCACTATAAATATTGGTAAGGTGTTTAGAAAGTATGTATTCGTCCTTGTTGATTTCCCAATGGTCAGGCCCTTGAGCATAAAAGAGAATATAATCCTCATCGTCAAAGACCCCATCTTGTTCTCCTTCTATAAAAATTGTATTTTCCTCTAAATCATCATACCTAAAGTCGCTGTTTAATTGAGGAAGTATTTTCCCGCCATTACCATAGATACGGATATTTTTAGGATCAAGCCCTGAAGTATTGATGCCGATTTGTTGCAAGAGGTCTTTGTCAATTTTAAAGATCCCGGTTGTATCAACCTTAAATTTATTCCAGGAACCATTGGCAAGAACTGATTGATCTTTAAAAGAAGTGTTACTTTTCTTAGCTATAGCCCCTGTCCCATTTGCATTTAAAGTATAATCAAGGGTAAAAGAAATGATCTTTTGTATGCGTCCATTATTCTGAACAAGTGCCGTAAGGTCCAGAATTGCTATAGAATTATTCTTTACTTTTGTAATCGTAAACGCACTTTTTATAGCTGTTGGAATTTTGTCCACCTGAATGTTTTTTAAAGCAGTAGGTGGTAGGGGTGAAAATTTAACATTTTTTATTTGGTATTCCTGCACTATTGTGTTGTTTTGCACGTTGAATATATGTGTGGAACGTGGAATATTATTTTCGTCGAAAAAATTATCTTCTACTAAAGGTAAAACAAGAGAAATTTCCTCGTTAAGCCGAATGGAACTTTCATCGTTCCATGACAAGGTAAATGTCTTGGATTCAGAAATTTGAGCATATGAAAACAAACATTGAAAAAAGAGGATAAAAAAAAGGAGATTCTTTTTTAGGGACATATGGGGTTTAAATCATTCAAAATTAAACATTTTACAACATTACACATAATAAAGAAATAAAACAATCGTTATACAAGCATTGAAACCGGAAAATTAGGGGTGAGAACCTTATATGATCCATATCAATAGTTTTTGTATTTATCTAAAAAATAGTCAATTAATAATTATGAAAAAGTTTAACAGTAACAAAGTTCTACTCATACTATTATCAACTGTCCTTCTTGCGAGTTGTACTAAAAGTAATAAGAGTGTTTCCACATTAACGGGTTGGGAGTATAATAATCCGAAGTATGGTGGTTTTCAAGCGAATTCTAATTATAGGGAATTAGGACCTCCACCAGGAATGGTGTTGATCGAGGGAGGTACATTTACCATGGGAAGTGTGCAGGATGACGTGATGTTTGACTGGAACACAACTCCTGTGAAACAACAAGTTCGTTCATTTTATATGGATGAGGCTGAAGTGACAAATATTGAGTACTTATTGTACCTTCAATATTTGGAAAAGGTTTTTCCTCCATCTGACGATACATACAGAAAAATCTACCAGGCTGCATTGCCAGATACCTTGGTTTGGAGAAATACTTTAGGATTCAATGAATTGTTAACAGAAAACTATCTCAGACATCCTGCTTATGCAGAGTATCCTGTAGTAGGTGTTTCTTGGAGACAAGCTTCAGAATTCTGTAAATGGAGAACTGACAGGGTCAATGAAAAAATATTGATTGATAAAGGTGTATTGCATACTTTATTCGATATGGATTCTTTGGAAGTTGAAGGAGCGAATCGATTCGATACAGAAACGTATTTAACAAATCCGAACCTATTATTTGATGGTGATTCGAGTATTTATTATAAAGGGATCAGAGATTTCTCTAAGAAAGATAAAAAATCAGAAGGGTCGTTTACCGGTCGTCATGTGAAAACATCAGATGGTATCCTTGCCCAACGTTTCAGACTGCCAACAGAAGCAGAATGGGAATATGCTGCAAAGGCAGAGATCGAGAACAGAGAATACAATTCTATTCGTGGAAGAAAGAAATATTCTTGGAACGGTCATTCGACTCGTGAAGAGTCAAGAAGATATAAAGGTGACCAAATGGCGAACTTTAAACAAGGAAAAGGAGATTATAGTGGTTTAGCGGGTTGGAGTAATGATGGAGCTGATATTACCATGAAAATCAAATCCTATAAACCTAACGCTTTTGGATTGTACGACATGAGTGGGAACGTAGCAGAATGGGTTGCAGATGTCTACAGACCAATCATCGATAATGACGCAAATGATTTCAGTTACTTTAGAGGAAATGTTTTTAACAAAAAGCAAATAGATAAAGAAGGAAATGTAGTTATAGTTGATTACAATAGCATAGAATTCGATACGCTTGACAATGGTAAGATTGTTCCTAGGGATCTTCCTGGAAGTGTGAAGTATGTTCCTGTAACCAAAAGAGATGCCTTTATGAGAAACAATTATGAAAAGGCTTATAATATTGATAGTGGCGATGGTGACTTGGCTTCTACCAAGCAATATTTCAGAGATGAGGATGATTCGGAACAAAAGCCAAGGATGTATAACTCTCCAGAAATCCCAAGACAAATTGGTGAAAGCGGATTGATTATACAGCAATATGATACCAAAACAAGAAACACGTTGATCAGTGACCAAACAAGAGTTTTCAAAGGTGGGTCATGGAAAGACAGAGCCTTTTGGTTAGACCCTGCTCAAAGAAGATATTTACCTGAGTATATGGCGACGAACTTTATCGGTTTCAGATGTGCTACTGATAAATTAGGTCAGATGTCCTACTCAAGAAGAAGAAAAGAGTCGAAATAAGAATTTTGGTTCTAATAGATTTAAAACTCAATATCAGCGATGATATTGAGTTTTTTTTTACATTTACTTTATGGGAATAAAAGAATTATATGACCTGTATACGAAGAGTTATAAGGTTGTAAAAGATACCAGAGATGAAGTGAGTAATGCCATATATTTTTCTTTAAAGGGAGAAAGTTTTAATGGCAATCAATATGCTCTTCAAGCGCTTGAAAACGGGGCGAGTTATGCGGTAATCGATGAAGAAGTTTATCAGGTTGACGGGCGGATGATCCTGGTTGAGGATGCCTTGACCTGTTTGCAGGACCTTGCAAGATACCACAGGCAACAATTGAATTTTCCAATTCTAGCTTTGACAGGAAGCAATGGAAAGACCACAACCAAAGAGCTGATCAATATGGTTTTAATTGAAAAGTTTTTTTGTTATGCTACAAAAGGCAATTTAAACAACCATATAGGGGTGCCTCTCACCCTGCTTTCAATGACTCCTGAACATAGTTTCGGCGTTGTTGAAATGGGAGCAAATCATCAGCTGGAAATAGCAAATTTATGCGAAATAGCACTGCCTGATTTTGGCTATATTACAAATTTTGGGAGGGTACACTTGGAAGGATTCGGCAGTTTTGAAGGGGTAATACAAGGTAAAACGGAAATGTACAGGCATTTGAAGAAGCATCATAAAAAGGTTTTTGTAAATCAGGAGGATCCCATTCAAATGGAGAAATCAAATGGTATGGACAGGATTTTATTTGGAACCTCCGGAGATGATTATGACGTCACATTTCTTGGGGCAGATCCTTTTGTTCACATCAGTTTTGATGGAATTAACATGGAAAGTCAACTTATTGGAAGCTATAATTTTGCAAATATTGCCGCAGCTGTTAGCATAGGAAAATACTTCGGTGTTCCAACCGAAAAGATCAAAAATGCAATAGAAGGTTTTGTACCTGCTAATAACAGATCCCAGATCATCAATCGAAATTCAAACAGGATTATTATGGATGCTTATAATGCCAATCCAAATAGTATGGAGGTAGCCATTCAAAATCTTGCGAATTTATCAGCGACTAAAAAAGTGGCCATCTTGGGCGATATGTTTGAAGTAGGGAAAGATACCAGAATCGAACACCAAAAGGTCGTAGATCTGGTTATGAACTCGGGTCTTGATCGCGTTTACCTGATAGGAGAAGCATTTTCTGATACGGATATTTCCGGAGAAGAATTATTGTTGTTTAAATCCTTTGAAGACTTTACAGAATTATTCAAGCAGCATTCCTTTGAGGACACAACTTTTTTAATTAAAGCTTCTCGGGGCATGGCTCTTGAAAGGGTATTGGATTATCTATAAAGATTACCAATCATCTTCGTCCACTTCCAACTTATTATTATTGACATAGAAGCTTAAACTACCAATCGCTTTGGTCATTTCCGCATCGATAGGCTCCTCGATAAGAATTTGATATTCATGAGGAAATCTTTCAATATAAGTCTTAAGGTCAATGGCTTGTAGGTCACCTTTGATGAATTTACCAACCCTGAAATTACTAAAATCGTATTTATAGCGATTGTCTTTGGTTTTGATTGAAGCATCAAAGAACAGATCGACATCTATACTTTTGGTGATCAATTTCCATGTAAAATGATAGGTATTTAATTGTTTAATACTTGATGAATCTGATACAATAGAGTCAATCTGTGTAAAGTAATTTGTCAACCAGGATTTGGCCCTAGCCTTGATTTCTGTGCTATTGATTCCTTCAGCCCTTGCCACATCTTCGTATCTGTATTCGCCGGTTTCGTCGTCTATCATGATCAGCTGTGCCTGACCAAAATAAAAAGATAAAAATAAAATGAGGGGGACAATTATTTTTCTTTTATTCATAATAATTTTAATAAAAAAATACACCATAAAATAGTGTATTTTCGTTTATATTAACTCTACGAAGTTACCGATTTTATTTTATTAATCAAAAAAGACAGATACTTTTTGTACTTCATGTTGGCCTACATTCTTTCCGGAACGTCAATTCCTAAAAGTTTAAAAGAAGATTTTATAATACAACTTACGGCATATGACAATTGTACCCTAAGAATTTTATCCGCTTCATTATCAGCGCCAAAAATAGGTACACTTTGGTAAAAGGAATTATAACTTTTAACCAATTCATAAGTAAAATTAGCGATTAGTGCCGGGCTCAAATTTTCAGCTGCATTTTGAATGATTAACGGATAGGCCTGAAGTAATTTGACCAATTCTTTTTCTTTTGGATGCAACGTTTCAACTCCTATAAATTCTTTTTTATCGAATTCAGCTTTTCTCAAAATAGACTGGATTCTGGCATAGGTATATTGTATAAATGGCCCCGTATTCCCGTTAAAATCAATAGATTCCTTCGGGTCGAATAGGATCCGCTTTTTAGGATCTACTTTTAGAATAAAATATTTAAGGGCGCCGAGTCCAATGGTTTTATACAAACTATGTTTTTCAAGTTCGGTATAACCTTCCAGTTTTCCCAGTTCCTCAGATATCTCACCTGCTGTACTTGTCATTTCACTCATAAGGTCATCAGCATCAACGACTGTACCTTCCCTGGATTTCATTTTTCCCTCAGGAAGATCCACCATACCATAAGACAGATGATGTAAGTTTTGAGCCCATCCAAAGCCCATTTTCTTCAAGATAAGGAATAGGACCTTAAAGTGATAATCCTGTTCATTCCCAACAGTATACACCAGTCCTTCGATATCGGGAAAATCTTTAATTCGTTGAATAGCAGTGCCAATATCTTGAGTCATATAGACAGCAGTACCGTCAGCACGCAATACAATTTTTTCGTCCAATCCTTCATCCGTGAGGTCAATCCAAACAGAACCATCTTCCTTTTTATAAAAAACACCTTTATCAAGCCCTTCTGCCACAATTTCCTTGCCTAATAAATAGGTGTTGCTTTCATAGTAGTTGGTGTCGAAATCCACTCCTAACTCCTTGTAACTTTCCTCAAAACCTTTGTATACCCATTGGTTCATTTTTTTCCAAAGGTTTACGGTATCTTGATCACCCGCTTCCCATTTGAGCAGCATTTCCTGAGCTTGAAGCAGGATGGGAGCCTCTTTTTTAGCTGCTTCCTCAGTTTTTCCCTGGGCGATCAGCATTTTTATTTCGTTTTTATACTCCTTGTCAAATTTAACATAGTAATTTCCTACCAGCTTGTCTCCCTTAAGACCAGCGCTTTCCGGAGTCTGTCCCTCACCATATTTTATCCAGGCCACCATACTTTTACAAATATGTATACCACGGTCATTAATAATCTGGGTTTTATACACCTTTTTACCTGAGGCAGAGAGGATCTCAGCTACTGAATACCCTAGAAGGTTATTTCTTATATGGCCCAGATGTAGCGGTTTATTTGTGTTGGGAGAAGAGTATTCAACCATAATGGCACCAGATTTATCCTTGACAGTGCCAAAATCTATAAAGTCTGAAATCTGATTGAAATATTCGATATAATAGTGGTCAGTAACGACCAAATTAAGGAAGCCCTTTACAACATTGAATCCACTAACTATGTCAGCATGTTCCTTTACATAGTTTCCAATTTGATTAGCAATTTCAACAGGATTTCCTTTGATATGTTTCAAGAGCGGAAAAACCACTAGGGTAATATCTCCTTCAAAGTCCTTTCTTGTTTCTTGAAATTCGACCTTTTCAAGATCAATCTTATATATTGACTGTATTCCTTCCTTAACTATAGGATCTAGTATATGTTGAACCACGATATTTACAATGTTTAGAGCGCAAAAATAATTATTTTCACTTGATAATGGATAAGTTACAGTACTTTTGATTCAAGGATGAATCGAAATGGAGAGAATAATTGAAGAATTGCCTGAAAAGGCGAAAGAAAAGTGGGTAGAGAATAAAAAATATTTCGCTAAACTTAAAAAAAAGCAACGTAAAAGATTAGATCTTCTGATGAATGAAATTCATGATGAAGAATTTAAGAGAACGGATTGCTTAACTTGCGCCAATTGCTGTAAAACCTCGAGCCCTATTTTTACCGAAAAAGATATTAGCAGGATTGCAAAGTATTTTAAAATGAAGGAGGAGAAATTCATCAGCCTATATTTACAGCGAGACAAAGAGGATTTTATGGTTTTAAAAAGTGCACCCTGTACTTTTTTAGATCAAGACAATTCATGTTCTATTTATGATGTAAGGCCTAAAGCCTGCAGTGAATATCCGCATACAAACAGAAAGAAGTTTATTCAACTGACGGAACTCACCTTAAAAAACACTGAGATCTGCCCGGCAGTATTCAATATCGTGGAAACATTAAAGGCAAAATTACCACTCTAAATTCAACAAGCCAATACTAGCAGTTTTTCTCTCACTACTGATATAGTAAGTATTTTTCTCTGATTTTTTTGAATTTTTCAAGATCGCTCTTCCAGGTATTTCTGATTTCCTCAGCGGTCATTCCTGATTCAATTTGTTTTCTCAATTTTTCATTTCCAGCATGAATCGTAAAAGTCTCGCCAAAAAAACTTTTGTCTTTTGGTGTCTTATTGTAGGCATCAATAAGCCAGGTCAAATTGACCTTATCTTGCTGTTCAGCATCACTCAAATCAACACCGTTGCATTTTTCTCCTTTGAATTTTGGAAATTTTGCGCCAAAATTAGCTTCAGGAGTATAATTAAAATCATTGTCAGGGAAAAATGGAGCCCCATAACGTTGAAATTGAAATTCAGTCCCCCTTCCTGCGTTGATGACCGTTCCTTCAAAGAAACCAAGGCTGGGATAAAGGTTAATTGACTTGTCATTAGGAAGGTTGGGAGAGGGTCTTACCGGCAAACTATAATTGCTTTTATGCAAATAATTAAGGTTTCGGATGACTTTTAGATCGCATTGTATACTGTCTTTTAGCCAGCCTTCTCCATTGACCATCTGAGCGTACTCACCAATGGTCAATCCATACACAAGAGGTACTTCGTGCAAACCAACGAATGAACTGTGTTCCGGCTCAAGTACAGGACCATCAATATAATGTCCGTTTGGATTGGGACGATCTAATACCAAAAGCGGAATTTCCATCTCAGCGCAGGCTTCCATGACCAAACTTAGTGTCGAAATATAGGTGTAGAATCTGACACCAACATCCTGTATGTCAAATAAAACAAGGTCAACATCTTTTAATTGAACCGGACTTGGTTTTTTGTTTTTACCATAAAGTGAAATGATAGGCAAGCCTGTCTTTACATCTTTATCGTCTGCTACTTTTTCTCCGGCATCAACCCTTCCTCTAAAACCGTGTTCAGGTGCAAAAACTTTCTGAATTTGAATATCATAAGTCAATAGGGTATCGATCAAATGCGTGAACTGGTTTTTATTTGTAAGTGAACCTGCACTCACAATGCTTGTCTGGTTGGCTACTACAGCAATTTTCTTTCCTTCTAATAAGTGTAAATAAGTATTCATCAGATCTGCGGCTGGCAAAAGGATAAGACTATCATTAGTTGGAACGCCTGCCAAAGTTGTAAATTCATTTGGGCCGTCATTTTTACCGCCTAAATTGCCAAAGGAAGACAGTATAAAAAGGAAAACGATTAATTCAGTTACTAAAATTAAATATGTATTTTTGGACCGAATCAATCTTTTCATTTCAGTTGAATTACGAGTTATTTATAGCCAAACGTATTATTGCTTCAAAGCAACACAAAAATAGTGTTTCGTCGCCTATAATAAAAATCTCTATTCTTGCTATTGCGATTGGAATTGTCGTGATGCTTTTTTCAGTTGCCACAGGAGTGGGACTCCAAAAAAAGATCAAGGAAAAAATTTCAGGTTTCAACGGAGACATTCAAATCATCAATTATGACAGTAATAATTCGAGAGTAACTGTCACTCCGGTTTCAAAGAAGCAGCATTTTTATCCTGATTTTACAACTGTGGCCAATGTAAAAAAAGTTCAGGTTTTTGCCACAAAGGCTGGAATTATAAGGACTCCGGACGAATTTGAAGGCATCATTTTAAAAGGGGTTGATAAAGATTATGACTGGTCCTTTTTTAAGGAATACCTCTCAGCTGGAAAATTGCCGGAAATCGGCACTGACATATCCAATGAAGTACTTGTTTCGGCGAAAACTGCAGCTAGATTAAGACTTAAGGTTGGCGATGAGTTTCATATCTTCTTTGTAAAGAATGATCCTAATAAGGCGCCAAATTCAAGAAAATTCAACATTTGTGGGGTTTTTAACTCTGGTTTTGAGGAATTTGATGAGGCTTTTATGATCGGAGACTTGAAACATATACAAAGGATCAATAAATGGAATGAGGATCAGGTAGGTGGTTTTGAAGTATTCATTCATGATTTTGATAAACTTAGAGAAACAGGATTCGAAGTATATGAGGAAATAGATCCTTCATTGAATGCCTATACCATTGCCGAGAAATTTCCAGCTATTTTTGAGTGGCTATCACTTTTTGACACAAATATCATTGTGATCATTGCTATAATGATTCTTATTGCAGGGATCAATATGATCACTGCCTTACTAGTCTTAATACTTGAAAGAACTCAAATGATAGGTATTTTAAAGGCTTTGGGAAATAATAACTGGAGTATTCGAAAGATATTTTTATATAATGCCGCCTTTTTGATAGGTAAGGGATTGCTTTGGGGCAACCTGATAGGAATTGGTCTTTTGCTTATTCAGAAATACTTTGCTGTGATTAAACTTAATCCTGAAACTTACTATGTCAATCAGGCTCCGGTATATCTGAGTATTCCGGCTTTAATATGGATCAATTTAGGAACCTTGCTGCTGTGTGTGCTGATGCTAATTGTTCCTTCTTTTATTGTAAGTAAAATTAGTCCTGTAAAAGCCATAAAATTTGATTAAATTTGCATTCCGAAAATCGACATGAACGGTTATCAGGTCGATCCGGAGATAAAAACAAAATTTTTTGAACATATGAAATACGATATTATTGTTGTTGGAAGTGGACCTGGAGGATATGTAACTGCCATCAGGGCTTCTCAATTAGGATTTAAAGTAGCTGTTGTTGAAAAGGCCGAATTAGGCGGTGTTTGCTTGAATTGGGGATGTATACCAACAAAGGCCCTTTTAAAAAGCGCTCAGGTATATGAATATTTGAAGCATGTAGATAGCTATGGTCTTAAGGCCAAGGAGATTGATAAGGATTTTCCGGCAGTAATTAAAAGAAGTCGTGGTGTAGCTGAGGGAATGAGCAAAGGTGTTCAATTCTTGATGAAAAAGAACAAGATAGATATCATTACAGGATTTGGAAAAATAAAAAATGGTAAAAAAGTTGATGTTACTGATGACAAAGATGTCGTAACCGAATACAGTGCAGATCATGTAATCATTGCTACAGGTGCAAGATCTCGTGAATTACCATTTCTTCCGATTGACAAAAAAAAGGTGATAGGTTACAGACAAGCTATGGTTTTGCCCAAACAGCCCAAAAAAATGATCATCATCGGTTCCGGAGCTATTGGGGTTGAATTTGCTTATTTCTATAATTCTATGGGAACAGAAGTGACGATAGTTGAATTCCTGCCCAATGTGGTGCCTTTGGAAGATGAAGAAGTCTCTAAGCAATTTGAAAGGTCTTTGAAAAAGTCAGGAATTAAGGTTATGGTAAATTCAAGTGTAACTAAAGCGGATACTTCCGGTAAGGGAGTTGTAGCCACCGTTTCTACTAAAAAAGGAGAAGTAAGTCTGGAAGCGGATATTGTGCTGTCTGCGGTAGGTATCAAATCGAATATCGAAAATATTGGTTTAGAAGAAGTGGGTATTGTAACAGACAAAGACAAGATACTTGTGAATGATTTTTATCAAACAAACCTACCAGGTTATTACGCTATTGGAGATGTAGTGCCTGGTCCTGCATTGGCTCATGTAGCTTCAGCTGAAGGAATTACCTGTGTTGAAAAGATCGCAGGCTTAAATCCAGAACCTATAGATTATGGAAATATTCCCGGATGTACTTATGCAAGCCCTGAGATTGCAAGCGTCGGATTGACCGAAAAACAGGCTAAGGAAAAAGGGTTTGATATCAAAGTAGGTAAATTCCCGTTTTCAGCTTCTGGAAAAGCTTCTGCAGCCGGTGCCAAGGAAGGTTTTGTCAAGGTTATCTTTGACGCCAAATATGGTGAATGGTTGGGTTGTCACATGATTGGAGCCGGAGTTACGGATATGATCGCAGAGGCAGTTCTTGGAAGAAAATTGGAAACTACCGGGCACGAAGTGTTGAAGACGATACATCCACACCCTACAATGAGTGAGGCGGTAATGGAGGCTGTGGCCGATGCCTATGATGAGGTGATTCATTTATAGAGAATAAACAATATCAAAAAAAAGCACTTTTTAAGTGCTTTTTTTTTTGAAAAAATCTTCCGATCAGAGGAATGTATTTTTACTGGTTTCATACTTCAATTGATCTTAAATGTACCACCTTATTTATGTGATGAAAGTTACAAATGGAACGCTTAATTAACAGGCCGTAAACTCGAAAAATAGTTAGAGCTATACTATCTTTGTAAGTGGTAAAAAGGAGTTTATGAATTTAAATCTGATGACTATTTTCATTCGATAAATAAAATCTATTTTGTTATAAAATTTAGAGATGAAAACGCGTGTGAAAAGATCGATTTTAACGTATTTTTGCAGTCAGAAAAATCAGAATATAATTAATCATTAAAAAAAGAATAAATTATGGCTTTAGTAGGAAAAAAATTTCCAAATTTTGATGTAGATGCAATGAATGAAATGGGTGATACATTTAAGATCAATGTATATGACGAAGCAGTAAAACATGGTAAAAAAGTCCTTCTTTTCTGGTATCCAAAAGATTTTACTTTCGTTTGTCCAACAGAAATCAGAGCGTTTCAGGATGCACTGGGAGAGTTTGAAAAGAGAAATACTATTGTAATTGGAGCTTCAGTAGATACAGCAGAGGTTCATTTTGCATGGTTGAATACCTCTAAAGATAATGGAGGTATTGAAGGTGTTACTTTTCCTTTATTGGCAGATACAAACAGAAACCTTTCATCTCAATTGGGAATTTTAGACATTGTTTCTGAAAGTTTTGATGAAGAAACAGGTAACGTGATGATAGAAGGATCTTATGTAACCTACAGAGCTACTTATTTGATAGACGAAGAAGGTAAGATTTTCCATGAAAGTGTTAATGATATGCCTTTAGGAAGAAATGTTGGTGAATATTTGCGTTTGATTGACGCTTATACACACGTTCAGGAAAAGGGCGAAGTATGTCCGGCAAATTGGGAAGAAGGTAAAGACGCAATGCAAGCTAACAGAGATGGTGTTGCTTCTTATTTAAGTGCTCATTAATTAATTTTTTTAGACGAAGGACCTTTTAAACAAAAGCTTATGATAACAGAATTGAATAGTGACAGTTTGAGTGAAGTAATTGCCAATAATCCAAAAGTAGTTGTACAATATATGGCGACCTGGTGTGGTAATTGTAGAATTATGAAACCAAAATTCAAAAAACTGTCTGGTGAAAATGAAGGCATGGAATTTGTTTTGGTAGATGCTGAGAAATTCCCTGAATCAAGAAAGTTGGCGCTAGTTGATAACTTGCCTACTTTTGCAACTTTTGTAAATGGTGAAAAGGTCAATCAGACACAAACCAATAAGTTTGAGGTATTGAAGGATCTGGTCAATGAAATCGTTTAAGTAATTAATCCAAAATAGACTATTATGAAATTACCTGTGATCAAACATTTGAGCACTTTTATAGAAAATAATGATGAAGATTATTTGGTGGAAGCCATTGAAGTTTTGGAAGACCTTACAGAGGTCAGTTCTCTAAAAGATGAGGAATTAGATGTTATAGGAGAGTTGATTTCAAATATGTATGGTGCGCTTGAAGTTCAAACCGAAGTGAAAAAAGGTACCCCAAAAAAGGAAGCGCTTAACAGTTTTATGAAAAGGGTTTTAGGCTCAATAGATCAGTAGTCATTCCTTAAGTTAATTTTATACAAAAACTCCCTAATTGTTTAGGGAGTTTTTTATTTTATGTAACTTTGGTTTAGAATTTAAAATAAACAGATTATGACAAAAATAGCGCTTAAAGGAACTCAGATTAAAACTGGAGGTAAGTTGCCAAAAGTAGGTAAAAAGGCTCCTAAATTTAAATTGGTTAAAACTGATCTTTCGAAGGCACGCCTAAAAGATTTTAAAGGGAAAAAAGTTTTACTCAATATCTTTCCCAGTATTGATACAGGTATATGTGCAGCATCGTTGCGTAAGTTTAACGAAACTGTTGCTAACAATGAGAATACTGTAGTCATAAACATTTCAAAAGATTTGCCTTTTGCTCATTCGCGGTTTTGTGCTGCTGAAGGGATAGAAAATGCAATCACATTGTCTGACTTTGCAAGTGGAAAATTTGGACGCAGATATGGAGTAACCATAAAAACAGGTCCGATGAAAGGATTGCTATCCCGAGCCGTGGTGGTAGTAGATGAAAATGGTATGGTTAAATACACTGAGCAAGTGCCAGAGATCGTTCAAGAACCTAACTACGAGGCCGCACTAGAAGCATTGAAATAAACTTTCAGGCCCGTTTCAACATTATATATGTAAAAAACATCGATGAATCATCAGGAAAATGGCTTTGTAAAGGGGAGGATCAAAAGTTTTAGATTCGCTTTAAAAGGTGTTTGGCTTTTGATCACTACCGAACACAGTATTATGGTTCAATTGACCATTGCTATCCTGATGACCTTCATTGGCTGGTGGTTACATATTTCAAAAAATGAATGGATATTTCAGATTCTCGCTATCGGACTCGTTCTGGTAGCGGAATCTTTAAATACTTGTATTGAGAAACTTTGTGATTTTGTTCATCCCGACCATCACAAAAAGATAGGTTTTATCAAAGATATTGCAGCTGGAGCCGTTAGCTTTGCAGCGATCACAGCTGTGATCATTGGCCTGATTATTTACTTGCCTAAATTTCTTTAGTTTTCATTTAATTTCGATTTGAATACGTAGGTTTGTAAGCTAAATTATTTATGTATTTTTGTGGCCTATGTCTAAAGGGAAAAAAACAACTTCCAGAACTAAGAAAAAAGTAAAAAAACCGTCAAGGATTGTGAGCTTTTTTA
>RCND010000085.1_pt1 | contig 47771 bp, 40 predicted proteins | sample 2041351 | NCBI WGS metagenome assembly RCND01 (sample SAMN09708230, study PRJNA481090) | Marine sediment metagenome, whole genome shotgun sequencing project. | biome: marine sediment; feature: ocean; material: sediment; isolation source: Sewage treatment plant 12B marine sediment (STP12B) ... | reverse complement strand
AAGAAAAATTGGTATGGATGTTATCTGCCTACAAGGATTAGATTGGTCAGGTATTTTACGATTGTTTAAAAAAATGACATACTTGAAATACACGAATAACTTCTATTAATGCCCAGTAAATTGGATTTTTGATTATAATATTAAATTTCAAAAATTATAAAAGCTTAATGTTGTAAGCATCAAGTTGTTCTAAGTAAGGAGAAATTACTTAAATTTAAGGAAATTATAGTGGAAGTAAAAAGAGAGCACGTTCAATGTTCTAAAGTTAAGTTTTTGCTTAATTCGATTCATAACATTAAAAAATAAAAGGGGGCTTTTGCCCCCTTTTATTTTTGTTTAAAACTGATACTGAACAAATGCAGATAAATTTCTTCCTGGGTCATTAATCGGCACCCTACCAAAATCTGCCTGATTATTAAAGGCAAAATTGAGGTGGTTGCTATAGGTCTTGTCAAACACATTTAATGCAGCTACACCCAATGTCAAATTTTTGAATGGAACTACGCCTAAACGCAAATCCAAAACTTCATAACTAGGTGTTACTTGCTCTCCGAATGAAGGCGAAATATTATCCTGTTCAGAAGTTAAGGTGTAATTGGCGTTTATCCAGAATTTTTCTTTTTCAAAACCAAGTTTTAAGCGCGTTGTTAATGGCGGCACCAATGGTAAGGATTCGTTTAGATCTTGATTTTTGGCGTATACATAGGCTAATTCTGTAGTAAAATTAAAGTTGTTCAAAAAATCTATCCCAGCCATAATTTCAAATCCGGTTTTGTATGCTTTGTCCAGATTTTGGAACACTTTTGGGTTCACAGGTGCTACAGTAGGCATGAATTTTCGGGTCTGGCTTTCATCTATCAAGGCTACGATATAGTTTTCGTAGAAGGAATAATAAAAGGAAGTTCCGTAGTTAAACATGTCCGAGTTGGTATTTGACAAGGGTAACCTTCCTTTAAAACCAACTTCAAATTGATTGTTTACTTCGGCGTCTAAATTGGGATTTCCAATATATTCAAAAGCATCTTGTCCTACGTTAAAATGATTGATAACCCGCTCAATCATATTAGCAGAGCGAACGCCTCTACCATAGGCCAATTCCATAATAAACTTTGTGGTTGGTGCGTATTTAACAGATGCCGTACCACTAAAATTATGCTCGGTGCGTTTATCCAAATCGGGATACAAGGCTGCAAAATCTGCTTCTGGGTCTTTAATTTCTGAAGTTACGTTATCATAGCGTGCACCAGTTGTCAACATCGTATTGTTGGATAAGGGGTATTTGCTTTCGACGAAAACACCAATATCGTTGATATAGGAATCTTGCCATACCTTATCTACAAACTCCCTTGGTGTTGGTAAAGGCCCCATACCATTGCGTTTTACCAAACGGGTTCGATCACCGTCACGGGCTATATGTAAAACATCTACACCCGTGTACAGCACTAACTTCTCACTTGGTTTTAATTTAAGTTCTACTTTTCCACCTGCGGTAACGGCATCAATAGCAGAAATGGCCTCCGTCATCATAAAGCTTGGTCTCCTTGTATTTGTCATAATATGGTCAACATAGCTATAATATACTTTGGTATCCATTTCGGCTAGTAATCCGTTCAGTCCTTTCAACTTATAATCTACCGAAAGGATACTGCTGTTATCTTCTTCTGTATCCATAGGCAGTCCTGCATGCAGTACATCCCGTCCATACGATTGTCTCCAATGTGCCTGAAGACGTTGTTTTTGTGAAAAATTATATCCAGCCTTTATTCCATAATCCAGACTACGGAAAGAAGAAGGGATTTCCGTGCCATCGCCATCTTCGTAATTACCAAAATCACGAAACCCTATGTTACCAACTATATCGTATTTCTCTGTAGCTTGTTGCAACCGCGCCATGGATACTATCGAACCGCCGTTACTTTCATAACCAGCATCTACGCTACCATGTAGTCCATAATCTTCGGCAGTGGGTTTTTTGGTCACCATATTCACGATACCCCCAAAAGTTGCACCATAGCGGACTGTATAGGGACCTTTAATGATTTCTATTTTCTCTATCTCTTCAGGAATCACATGAGTTGTTATTGGGTCCATCCGGTTAGGGCATGCATGCATGGCCTTTGTGCCTCCATCAAACTGCACATTTAATTGTTCATATTGAGAGGCCCTAAAACTCGGGTCAATGGCATAGTTACCACGTTTGATTAGTGAGAAACCATTCACATCATTAAAAAGATCAGCAACATTTCTGGGTTGCACAATTTTCTTTGTATAGTCATTGGTTTCCATCGTTAGCACAGGGTCGATTTTACTATTGCCTGTAACCATAACGCCATCTATGGAAATAGGAGCTTCTACCATTTTTATAATAAGGTAGTCACCATTTGGAGTTACGGCTTGTTCCAAGGTCTTATAGCCTACAAAGGAGAAGGTTACCGTTGTGCCTTCTGAGGGAAGTTTCAATTCAAAATATCCACTACTGTCGGAATAGGTAGACCCTCCGTTTTTTGCTAGTATATGAGCTCCAGCCAAAGGCTCCTTGTCTTTATTAGTAACAATCTGACCTTTAAAATTTTGTGCGTTGCTGCAGTGTCCAATTAGCAATGCTAAAGACACCCATAGGTATTTTAGATACATCTTAAAATCTTTAAATTATACATGAAATCGTCTTCTACGTTTTTTACGTAGTATGATGAATTATAAGGGATGGAAGAAAAATTCTAAACCCTTGGAGGGTGTATCATGTTATCAGAAAAATCAAAAGTATAGTAATCCATATAATACAAATCAGCTAGTGAGGATGTAGGGAATTCGATAATATCAACTTTAAACATTGCAGCTAAAAAAAGTATGGACTCGTTTTTTAGTAGCTCTAAATTAATGGGCATTTGATCATCATCGGCTTCCTGCAACAGCATTTTGGATAGTTCACATTTACCATCACACTGCAGCATTGGTTTATCCTTATTTTCACAAAAACGTTCTATAAAGTCTTCTGTAAATAGCGCATAATACCCAAATGTAGCCGTTACCTTAAGGCTATTTGCCATGGTAATGACTAAAAATAGGACTGATATGGCTAAATCTGACAGCTTCATGCTGCAAAGTTAGAATGCCTAAACACGTTAGAATGTGACTTTTGTCACATTGGGCATTTTTTTTAGTATTTCCTCTTTGACTTACAAGGGTTGTATTAGGCCTATTTTGTCTTGATTACATTTGGCTTAGGCTTAAGAAACCGAAACGTTATGGAAGCTTTTAGAATAAAGAGCATATACCATCACTTTTATTGAAGCCGTTTTTCAGTTTGAGAAAAAGCAGCTTCGAAAGGGTGTTTTTTACCAGTACATTTTGAAGTATGGTTTTTTTTTGTAAATTTACTAACCATTTGGTTAAACTATTTAGTTAATGAAAGATTCTAGTACAGAACAGAATATTTTGAATGCAGCAATCTCCGTTTTCCAAAAGAAGGGAATGGCAGGTGCAAGAATGCAGGAAATTGCAGACGAAGCTAAAATCAATAAGGCGATGTTGCATTACTATTACCGAAACAAGCAACTATTGTTCGAAGCTGTTTTTATGCAGGCTTTTCAAAAGTTTGCCCCGCACATCAATAGTATATTTAATTCAGAACGTACGGTTTTTGAAAAAATAAGGGACTTTGCCGATAGCTATATATCCTTTGTAATTGAGAATCCCTATCTGCCCACTTTTCTTATACAGGAAATAAATATTAATCCAGATTTTGCTATGACTTTTTTCAGCACACATTCCGTACCAAATCCTGTGTTGCTCGAAAAACAAATTGCCAAAGAAGTAAAACAAGGCATACTAAAGCCCATTGCCCCTAAGCAACTTTTACTGAACCTTTTTTCACTCTGTGCTTTCCCTTTTGTGGGGGCTGGATTGGTAAAAGGAATTCTTAAAATCGATAAAGCTTCTTTCAATACTATGATGGAAGAACGAAAGAAACTGATCCCCGAACTGATGATTAACTCAATAAAGGCATGATACAGATCATAGGAAAGCATATCGCAATGGTGAACTTTGGTAAACTAATAAATCCGTAAAATGAAAAGATTTTGGATTTTAGGGGCATTATTTATACCCTTTCTCGCTATGGCGCAGCAAACGATTACGTTGGACGAGTGTTTTACTCTTGTAACCAATAACTATCCGTTGGCCAAACAATCCATTCTGTTAGACGAGCAGTCTCGTTTGGATATCGAGGCTATGAATAAGGGCAAACTACCCAAACTGGATGTTAATGCCCAGGCCACCTATCAATCGGATGTGACTAGTTTACCCATACAAATTCCAAATGTAACTGTAGAACCACCTAATAACGATCAGTACCGCGCGACTTTGGATGTCAATCAATTGATTTATAACGGTGGGTTGATAAACGCCTCAGCAAAAGTAACAGAGGTCAAGGCTAAAGTAGGTCAACAGGAAGTGGAAGTGAATCTATATGGACTCAAGAATCAGGTAAATCAACTATACCTATCGGTTTTGCTTTTACAGGAAAATCGGAATTTGTTGGAAGCCAAAGAAAAACAATTACAAACACGGCTAGACGAAGTGAATTCAGGTGTAAAATTTGGAATGCTTTTACCAGCTTCAGCGGATGCCTTGGAAGTGGAACTGCTAAAAATAAAACAGCATTACGCTGAACTTGATTACTCTACATTAGGCTTACTCGAAAGGTTGTCGCTTCTAATAGGCAAGCAACTCAATATAAATTATACTTTAGATCGCCCTAAGGTGTTTATGGGTGTTGAGGTGGAGTCTCATAGACCCGAGCTTATACTTTTTGACCTTCAAAAAGAACAAGTCGAACTTTCCACAGCATTACTTTCAAAATCAAAGTATCCTCGGCTAAACGCTTTTGTACAAGGTGGTTATGGTAATCCCGGACTAAACATGCTTGACAATTCTTTCAATCCTTTTTATATCACAGGATTACGGTTGAATTGGAACGTTTTAGACTGGAACAAGACCAAAACTCAAAAACAATCCCTTCAAATAAATAAGGATATTATCGACACTCAAAAGGAAACCTTTGAACTGAACACCAATCTAGAGCTTACGAATCTAAAGTCAGAAATCGATAAGTTGGGAGAACTCATTTCTTATGATGAAGCCATTATTCCGTTGCGGGACAAAATGGTAAAATCAGCCGAATCACAATTGAATAATGGGGTTATTACTTCATCGACATTCATTACCGATTTTACGGATTTGTATGAAGCAAAAAGTAATCTAGCCTTGCATAAAACCCAACTACTTTTGAAGCAAATACAATATCAGATTACGAAGGGGACCTATGGAATGAGCAACAACTAAAATTACTTTTAAGTGAAAATTATGAAACACATACACACAATACTATTTATAATCTTACTTGCTACTCTTCTGTCCTGCAATGGTACTGGCGAAAAAGCAGACGGATATGGTAATTTTGAAGCTACGGAAACCACGATTTCTGCAGAGGCCAATGGGAAACTCCTATTTTTTGATGTAGAAGAGGGAAATGTACTTGAAGAAAACAAAGTGGTCGGGGTAATCGATACGATTCAATTATCCTTAAAACGAGATCAGCTTTCTGCCTCTAAAAATACCATCTTTTCAAAATCGCGAAACGTACTGTCTCAACGAGAAGTACTTAAACAACAATTACAAGTCGCACAAATAGACCTAAACCGAATTGAAAACCTCATTAAGGAAAATGCGGCTACTCAAAAACAACTGGACGATATCAACGGCCAAATGGACATATTAAAACAACAAATGACAAGTGTCGAAACTCAAAATGCGCCAATCATAAACGAGGTAAAAAGCATCGAGGTACAGATACAACAGATTGAAGATCAAATCGAGAAAAGTATCCTCAAAAATCCTATTAAGGGAACCGTTCTAGTCAAATATGCCGAACCCAGTGAGGTTACCGCTTTTGGAAAACCACTTTATAAAATAGCTGATCTTGATGAAATGGAATTGCGTGTTTACATCAGCGAAACCCAATTGGCAAATATTAAAGTTGGGCAAGAGGTCACCGTAAAAATTGATGATGTGAACGGTATGAAATCTTATAAAGGGACCGTATCATGGATTTCTAATTCTGCAGAGTTTACACCTAAAATCATTCAGACCAAGGAGGAGCGTGTGAATTTGGTATATGCGGTAAAAGTGAGGGTTAAAAATGATGGCAGCTTAAAAATTGGCATGCCTGCAGAGATGTGGATTAGCAAGCCGGCCGGCGATTTGCAATAGTGGTCAGCGGAAATAAATGAAACAAAATGAAAATCAACCAAATAATAGCTTTGTCACTTTCTGGAATCATAGGCATCATGTCGGTCATTTCGGGTTCATCTGTGCTTTTGGGTCTGAAAGAGGTCAGCTATTCGGTTCTGAACTGGTTAGTTGTTTATAATGTGATCTTGGGGATTCTATCTGTTATCACGGCGTTCTTTATCTGGAAAAACTTTGCACTTTCAAAAAAAATGATAGCACTGATTCTTTGTTCACATACTGTCGTGCTGACCTATCTCTACTTTTTTAGCGAAATGGTAGCCACAGAAAGTATAAAGGCAATGATTTTTAGAGTAGTTGTCTGGTTGCTAATATTCTTTTTGGCATATCGACTAAAATGTAAAAAATCAAATACAATTCAAATGAAAAAATCGTGAATAGAATACTAATTATTACAGCGGGACTAGCATTAGGAATTATTGGTTGCAAAGAAAACAAAAAACCAAACCCAGTAGAGGTAACCAACGAAACTAAAAAAATTGATGGTACTACTGGAGAAACCAAAAGACCAGATGATACATGGATAAACGATATGGAATTGAACAACGGCACTAAATGGAAGGCGAATAAAGAGACAACTGATGGAGTTATGGCCATGCTGACGTTGATTAACGAGAACAAGAAATGGAATACTGTCGAATACAAAAAGTTAGGTGATGACTTAAACGAAGTCAAGAACACCGTGGTCAAGGAATGTACCATGAAAGGAGCATCGCACGACAACCTGCATGTTTGGCTGCATTCACTTATCGAAAAAATAGAAATGTTACAGAGAACCGAAAGCAATAATGAAGGGGAGTATTTGGCTTACGATATCAAAAATCATGTGGAAGGGTATTACAAGTATTTCAATTGAAGCAACACCAAAAAAATAGTAATCCAATAACGAAATGTCCATTTCAGTAAAAAACATAAGTAAATCATACAACAAGGTAAAAGCCTTAGACGATATCTCCTTTGAAGTAAAACCAGGGGAACTATTCGGACTGATTGGGCCTGATGGCGCGGGAAAAACAACCTTGTTCAGAATACTAACCACCTTATTGATTGCCGACAAGGGGGAAGCTACAGTTGCGGGATACGATGTTATAAAAGGTTACAAAGCCATCAGAAACCATGTCGGTTACATGCCCGGACGGTTTTCGCTTTACCAAGACCTAACCGTCGAGGAAAACCTAAATTTTTTCGCCACGATTTTTGGAACGACCATTGAAGAGAACTATGATTTAATCAAGGATATTTATGTCCAGATTGAACCTTTTAAGAATAGAAGGGCGGGAAAACTTTCCGGAGGAATGAAGCAGAAACTCGCCTTATCGTGTGCCTTAATTCATAAACCAAAAGTGCTGTTTTTAGATGAACCCACAACCGGAGTAGATCCCGTATCCAGAAAAGAGTTTTGGGAAATGCTGAAGCGACTGCAACAAAAAGATATTACAATATTGGTTTCTACACCATATATGGATGAGGCAGCCCTTTGCGATCGTATTGCATTGATGACCGAGGGAAAAATTTTACAGTTGAGTACTCCAAAAGCGATTATCGCAGCCTTTCCGAAAAAATTATTTAAAGTCAAAACGGCGGAGACCTATCGTCTAATACAAGATCTAAAGATTTTCCCAAAGACTCATAGTGCCTATCCTTTTGGTGAATATTTACATTTTACGAGTACTACCTCCAATTTTAAAGTTGATGATTTAGGTGTTTTTTTAAAGGGAAAACAACACCATAAAATTGAAATTTTTGAGACTGAACCCACTATTGAGGATAGCTTTATGGAATTATCAAAAGAACAGGTTCTAAGTTAGATCTGTATGGTTTGTAAATTCAGAAAGGTTTAGAAAAAATAAAATATGAAAAACGAAAACATCATACAAGTTGAAAACCTTACCAAAACCTTCGGTGATTTCACAGCGGTAGATAACATCTCATTTGACGTGGGCAAAGGAGAAGTTTTTGGTTTTTTAGGGGCCAATGGAGCGGGAAAGACCACGGCCATGAAAATGCTGATTGGTATTTCAAAGCCAACTTCTGGTAAAGCAAAGGTCGCTGGTTTCGATGTGAAAACAGAGGCCGAAAATGTCAAGAAAAGTATCGGATACATGAGCCAACGTTTTTCTTTGTACAATGATTTAACCATACGGGAGAATATTACTTTTTTCGGGGGTATCTACGGACTCAAGAAAGGGGATATCAAAACTAAATCTCAAAACCTGATTGATGAACTTGATTTACATAACGAAGCCGATAAACTGGTGGGTTCTTTACCTTTAGGCTGGAAACAGAAAGTAGCCTTTTCCGTCTCGCTATTACATAATCCCCAAATTATTTTTTTAGACGAACCAACCGGAGGTGTAGACCCGATTACCCGAAGGCAGTTCTGGGAAATGATCTATCGAGAGGCTAATAAGGGCAAGACCATTTTCGTAACCACGCATTATATGGATGAGGCCGAATATTGTGATCGGGTATCTATTATGGTTGCAGGAAAAATTGAAGCTTTAGACACTCCAAAGAATCTAAAAGAACTATACAAGGTCGAATCCATGAATCAAGTTTTTCTGAAACTGGCAAGGAATATCGAGTAAACAATTGAAATGAAACGATTCGCAGGATTTATAAAAAAGGAGTTTTATCACATTTTTCGTGATAGGCGCTCTTTGTTCATTCTTTTTGGAATGCCTATCGTTCAGGTGATGCTATTCGGCTTTGCGATAACCAACGAGATCAATAATGTAGATATTGCCATTTTAGACTATTCAAAAGATGCCAATACTAAAGAAATCATAGATAAGATATCGGCTTCTAAATATTTTAGTGTCACCGGTTTTTTGGAGAACGAAAAGGCTATCGAGACTGTATTTAAAAAAGGAAAAGTCAAAGCAGTATTGAGTTTTGAAAAAGATTTTGGTAAAAAGTTAATAACGGAACAAAAGGCGGTTATACAAATAGTGACCGATGCTACGGACCCGAATACAGCCAATACCATTAGTAATTATACCAGCTCTATTTTACGGGACTATCAAGAACTTCTCAATAAAGACGCAGTACTCCCTTATCAAATTGGTATTCGGACCCGAATGGTTTATAATCCCGAACTGAAAAGTGTTTTTATGTTTGTGCCTGGGGTAATGACAATAATCTTAATGTTAGTTTCCGCTATGATGACCTCCATCTCCATCACACGTGAAAAAGAACTGGGTACCATGGAAATTCTCTTGGTTTCGCCATTAAAACCTTTTCAGGTCATCGTGGGAAAGGTAGTGCCCTATATTCTGTTATCCGTCATCAACGCAATTATCATCGTGTTACTCAGCATTTTTATCTTTAAAATGCCTGTTGAAGGAAGCTTATTTTTATTGGGTGCCGAAAGCATATTGTTTATCATCAATGCCCTTTCCTTGGGTATTTTGATTTCAACAGTTTCGGCATCGCAACAAACAGCGATGATGATTTCGCTAATGGGGCTAATGCTACCTGTAATTTTATTGTCGGGCTTTATTTTTCCGATTAGTAGTATGCCGCTTCCGCTTCAGCTCATTAGTAATATCATTCCTGCCAAGTGGTTTATTATTATTTTGAAAGGAATTATGTTGAAAGGTGTTGGGTTGGCCTATCTCTGGAAAGAAACTTTAATATTGATAGGAATGACACTTTTTTTTATCGCTTTGAGCGTGAAGAAATATAAAATTCGATTGGAATAAAAAGAGAAGAACGAGCTACGAAATACGAAGTTGGAGAAACAAAAAAAAATAATAAGTCTAACGCATAGTATCTAAAATCTAGCGACTAATAAAATGAATACAATACGATATATCATACAAAAAGAATTCAAGCAGATCTTTCGCAACAAAGCGATGCTGCCTATCATTTTTGTATTGCCCTTGATTCAATTGGTAGTACTTTCCAATGCGGCGACTTTTGAGGTCAAGGACATTAAGTTTGGGTATATCGATAAGGACAAGACCTCTTTTTCAAGGGAGCTTATCGAAAAATTCGATGCGTCAACCTATTTTGATGTGCTCACGGACTTTCCATCCACCAAATTGGCTAATGCAGACATGCTGGAAGGTAATGTGGACGTTGTCTTGGAAATACCGACCAATTTTGAACGAAATCTCTTGAAAGAAAAAATGACCGATTTGTCGGTTCGTATCAATGCCATAGACGGTGCCGCCGCCGGTGTAGAAAATGTATATGTAAATCAGATTATTCAACAGTTCAATGGGAATGCCCGAGCCAATTTACTTCAGGCAGATAACTCTAGGGTAAAACTGCAAAATATTACTACTATACCCTCATTTTGGTATAACGAGACCTTGAACTATAAAACATTTATGGTACCTGGAATATTGGTATTATTGGTCACGATGATTACGCTTTTTCTCTCGGGAATGAATATTGTTCGAGAAAAGGAAATAGGCACCTTGGAACAAATCAACGTAACCCCAATCAAAAAATACCAGTTTATCATTGGTAAGTTATTTCCATTTTTAATTCTAGGCTTGGTATTGTTGACGGTAGGATTGATAATTGCAAAACTACTTTTTCATATACCTATTGTCGGAAGCATTCCACTCATGTACGGCTATACCGTCATTTATATTTTGGTCATTTTGGGCATCGGTTTATTCATTTCCAATTTTACTGACACACAGCAGCAAGCCATGTTTATCGCATGGTTTTTTATGGTCATTTTTATTTTGATGAGCGGGCTTTTTACTCCGATAGAAAGTATGCCAACATGGGCTCAAGTACTAACTGAGTTTAATCCTGTGAAATATTTTGTGGAGGTGATGCGTATGGTCATGCTGAAAGGGGCCGGTGTAACGGATATGTACCCACAATTATTTAAAACACTTGCTTATGCGATAGTAATGAATGGCTTAGCCGTATGGAGCTATAAAAAAATGACGTAGCCACTACTTTATAAATTATATCTGCTATGTAACAAAAGTAGCAGTGCATCTTAATCAAAATTAGGACATTTAGGTAGTTAGTTTAAAAGATGACCTGTGTCATGGTGAGTACTTTTAGCTTACTATAATTTTACTCCAAATATAATCCCTATGTCAAAAATTGTCATCCTTGGTGCCGGTATTTCAGGTCACGTGGCCGCCGCCCACCTTCGCAGAAAACTAGCAAAAGAACACGAGGTAGTGGTGGTTTCACCCAATAGTAACTATCAGTGGATACCTTCAAATATTTGGGTAGGCATTGGTAGGATGACCTCAAAACAGATTTTATTTCCCTTGGAACCCTTGTACAAGAAAAAGGGGATAGGTTATAAGCAAGCTAAGGTCACCACCTTTCATCCGGAAGGGGATGCAGAAACTCAAAAACCTTTTGTGAATGTGGAATATGTGAAAGGTGAGAATAAAGGGGCCTCGGAAAAGGTGAGTTATGATTACTTAATCAATGCCACTGGTCCTAAACTCGCTTTTGACATGACAGCCGGACTTAACCCGGGCACTAATAAGGCCTTTTCTGTATGTACTTATGGGCATGCAGAACACGCATGGGGAGCTTTGAACGACCTCATACAACAAATGAAACAGGGCAAAAAAGCCAAAATATTAATTGGTACTGGTCATGGAAAATCTACTTGCCAAGGTGCGGCATTTGAATATATCTTAAACGTAGAGCAAGAGCTGAGAAGACATAAAGTACGCGATATGGCAGAACTTACTTGGATTGCCAATGAACCGCAATTGGGTGATTTTGGAATGGATGGTATGCTTCTTAGTTATGGAAACAATATCATGAAATCAAGTGAAATGGTAGAAATGGTCTTTGAGGACCGAGGTATTAAATGGATTATCGGTGCTGGTGTCAACAAAATAGAAGATGGTCTGGCACATTATGAGACCTTGGATGGTGAATACCATTCGGAAACATACGACTTTGCGATGTTGATTCCCGCTTTCTCAGGTCATGGTTTTAAGGCTTTTGACAAAACTAATCAAGATATTACCGAAAAGCTTTTTAAAGGCTTTATGATTGTAGATGCCGATTATACCCCTAAACCCTATGAGGAATGGAGTGTTCAAGATTGGCCGGAAACGTATCAGAACCCATCTTATAATAATATTTTTGCACCAGGTATAGCTTTTGCGCCGCCACATGCGATTTCTAAACCAAGGGTCAGTAAAAACGGAACACCGATTTCTCCGGCGCCGCCACGTACGGGAATGCCTTCTGGTATTACTGCAAAACTGGTGGCTGATAATATCATAGATGCCATAAACGGAAAAAAAGAATTGCATCACAAAGGCTCTATGGGCAATATGGGAGCGGCATGTATTGCATCGGCAGGTTACGGGATGACACAAGGAAGCGGTATCAGCATCACAACATTCCCCATAGTGCCTGACTTTAAAAAGTACCCAGATACCCACGGTCGCCAATTAGGAAAGACCTTCGGCGAAATAGGATTGGCAGGGCATTGGTTAAAACTATCGCTGCATTATGCATTTATGTATAAGGCGAAAATGAAACCATTTTGGTGGTTGATACCGGAGTAGGTTCCAGGTTCAAGATTGTTTTGTACAAAATTGAAACTTATAACTAACACAGATGGAAACATTATAAAACTGAAACAACCTTTTAACAATACAGAGATTTCCGCCGAAGCCATTGCTGAGTGCAGTCAAAGTATGGAAATGATAATAAAATAGCTTAATATGAGAAGAATATCAAAGTCCAAACGTTTTTTTATGATGAACCCTATTGTTCAATTCTTTAAGTTCATTTGGTTGAGTCTTAAAATATTGGCTATTGTGGCGGGTGGTCATGGTGGTACCCGTAAAGCCTAGAATCCGTGAGCGTAAAAGACGTGGTATTGACAATGGTAGGAATAGTCATAGGTGCCATAGCAGGCTATATGTATTATGTTGAAATAGGCTGTTTAAGCGGAACCTGCCCCATTACTTCAAAACCATTGAATAGTACCTTGTACGGGGGAATCATGGGTGGGTTGCTGTTAAATACTTTTATTAAATCTCCAAAAAAGTAAACCAGTTCAATAGCTAGATATAAAAGGGATTAAAGAGAACGTTTTATGATAAAAAAAGATTTTTTATGTAACTAAAGTTACTGTATATAATTATGTTTTTGGTGAACTTTACTTTGAATTTAAATGTAGAGGATATGAAAATTTTAGCGAAAACAAGAGTTTTATTACTTGTTACTGTAAGCCTCTTTATGGGGTGTGATAATGATGAAACAGACACAACTTTAGATAATCAAGAAAGTACAGCTATTGTCCTTGAAGATCAAAAAGCATTACTTTTTATGTTGGAGGAGGAAAAATTGGCGCGGGACACCTATTTCTATTTAGATGAATTATGGGGTGTCAACCAATTTTCCAATATTCAAAATAGCGAACAGTCACATTTAGATGCGGTTACGAACTTATTGGTTGGGTATGGTATTGAACATACTATTTTGCCTGAAGGGGAATTTAGGAACCAGGAAATTCAAGAGCTATATGATGCGTTTATCGAAGTTGGGGCGCTGAATATTTTGGAAGCACTAAAAGTAGGTGCTACCATAGAAGATTTGGATATTGTTGATTTGGAAGATTATATAAATGCTACCTCAAATACGACTATAATTTCAGTCTTTGAACGTTTGCAATGCGGTTCGCGTAATCATTTGAGAAGTTTTGTTTTGGCATTGGAAAATGCTGGAAGTACTTATACGCCGCAATTTTTAACTGAAGTTGACTATTTGCAAATTATAAATGATAGCTCAGAGCGATGTGGTCGATAATCTAGTAGGATATTTAGGGTTTTGAATAATTAGAATAAGTTCCACTAGAATTTATTTTTGGTTTGTTGATGAAAGGTATCTCTTTAATTGGAGATACCTTTTGTGTAAGTACTATGAAGCAAAATGCTGTCTTTATTGACCTTAAATGATCTAGGTCATTATTCTTGAATTATGGACAGATTACTTTTATTCCATAATTAATCCTAAAATTTTATAATGATGAAAAGGAAACTGATGATGGCAATATTTGTGGTTCTGGGAACTGCTTTGCTAAGTGCTCAAGAACACGATCGCGACAGAATTCAGGATCAAGACCGTACCAAATTAATCATGGTCAATGGTGAAATGTTTGAGCTTAAAGATCGAGCAGAAATGCATCTGATGGAGAAACAAACTTTAAGTGATGGTACGGTTATAAATCCAGATGGTACCTACCAAACCAGAGATGGTAAAAGGTTACGCTTGAAAGATGGGGAATGTTTGGATGGCGATGGTATCAAATATAGAAACGAATACCAGTACCGCCATAAAGTCAACCAAGAGAATAAGGGGTTGACCGATTCACAAATTCAAGTACGTAATCAAAATAGGGTGCAATACACACGAGTAGATGGGGAAATATACCTAGTTAGAAACCAAGAACAAAATCGGTTACAAAAACAGCTAGATCTTGGAAATGGTGTTGTTGTCAACCCAGATGGTAGCTTTAAAGGGCAAGATGGGAAACAATTACAACTTAAAGATGGTGAATGTCTGAATATGGATGGGCAAATGTTTAAGAATACCCATCAACATCGTAAAATGATGGTCCAAAAAAATATGAAGGCAAACAAAATGATAAAAAAGGGCCCCAAAAAACCAGCTGCTAAAAAAAATAAAGGTAAAAAATACTCCAAATAATACCTGATGGGGGCTTTAGCATACGAATAGAGTTAAAGCTCCTTTTTTTTAATTTAATCTTTCAATAATGAGTACTAGATTTTTATTGAGTTGTGTTCTACTATTTTTTATAGGTAAAGACCTTATTGCCCAAAACAATCATCGGTCTGTAAAAGAAAAATCTAATGATGACGCATCTTATGTTTTAATGGATGTCAGCTACATCAATGATGCGGTCTTTATGGGAAGACGTGATTCAATTGCCGCACCTTATGTATTTCCTTCCATAGGCTATTATGATAAGTCTGGGTTTTTTATAGACGCATCGGCATCGTATCTCGTTGGTTCCGAAGAGAATCGCATAGACCTGTTTTTGGGAACTGTAGCTTATATATCGGATGCAGAAAGGCTCAATGGTGGTATTTCCGGAACGGCCTATTTTTTCAATGAAGACAGCTACAATGTTAAATCTTCGGTTGTGGCGGATATTTCCGGTTTTCTAACCTATGATTTTAAGCTGGTCGAGCTATCCCTAATGGCCAGCACTTATTTTAATGATGGTAGTTCCGCCGATTTCTTTACCGGACTATTGTTAGATCGCGTATTTCACAGCAATGACCAAGCTTTTTTAATAAACCCAACCATAGCGGTCTATGCGGGATCCCAATACTTTTATCAAGAATATTATAGTACCAGTCGTCTAGGCAATCGAAAAAGTCAAGGCAATGGGCAAGGTACTGGCATTTCTGAACCCTCCGTATCAACTTTAATAGAAATTAAAGACGTATCCAAGTTTAATCTTTTGAACGTCGAGCTAAGTTTACCACTTCAATACTACTATAAACAGTTTATTTTTTCCCTCTCCCCGGTTTTGGCCATACCCCAGACTAGCGCAACTATTATCGCAGAAGATGAGTTAATTGCCGAAGATTTACAAAGTACATTCTATTTTTCAGCTGGTATAAGTTATTGGTTTGATACCAAAAAAGAAAAGGGATGAGCATCGTAAGTAACATTAGTTACTGTACAGGCCAAAAGACTACACTAATTTTGTCAACAAATAACAAATGATAATGAAACACCATCTTTTACTTATAGGTTTTCTAGTCGCCTTTACAGCACTACGGTCACAAGAACCCCAATGGATCACTAAAGATGAGGTATTGGTTAAAATGATAGAGAACAATACCACCCTTAAAATGGCCGAAAGCGATGTTATGGCCGCACAAGGAGATTTTAGGCAGACCAATGCCACTATTCTACCTAATATTGGCATTAGCCACACGGGCATTGCAACTACCAACCCTTTAATGGCATTTGGTTCTAAGTTGAATCAGTCTATTTTGACCGCTAATGACTTTGACCCTAATTTATTGAACAACCCCAGACAAATTGAGGATTACGCAACACGACTTACCATAGAACAGCCTCTTTTGAATTTTGACGGCATATATCAACGAAAAGCCGCCAAAGCAAAGTTACTAGCAACGGAACTACAATCTCAGCGAACGGGTCAATATATGACTCTGGAAGCAGACAAAGCCTATATGCAATTGCAGTTGGCATATAAAACGGTAGACGTATTAAAACAGGTAAAGGAAACGGCGTTAGAGAACCAGCGTATAGCCAAGAACAGCTTTGAACAGGGATATCTTCAAAAATCAGACATATTGGCTGTAAATGTGCGCATGGCCGAAATTGAAAATCAGTTGCACTATGCGGAAAGCGGGGTGCTAAATGCGAGCAACCAATTGTCGGTTTTGATTAACGACAGTTCCTATACGCTATTAAAGCCATCCGACACCTTGATGGTATGGTCCATGGAAAACGACTTTCAACCCATGGAAATGATAGATGAAACTAGGACTGATATTCAGGCGATGGAAGCGGCCACAAAAGCTTATGAGCAAATGCACAAGGCGGATAAAATGACGTTTTTACCTCGGTTAAATGCTTTTGGAACGTATGAACTTCATGACGATGAAATTTTTCAAGGAGATGCCGATGGCTATCTATTTGGAGCAGAATTAAAGTGGAACATTTTAGAGGGAACCAAACGTTTTGGAAAAGCACAGAAGAGCAAGTCGGTACTGGAAAAATCGAAATTGGAACTGGAAAAATATAAGGCTGATAGCCAGGTAGAGTTGAACAGGGCCAAGCGTATGTTCCAAGATGCAAAGAATAACTTGAATCTTACATCCTTGTCCATGGAGCAGTCCTCAGAGGCTTTAAGGATCCGCGCCAACCGTTTTGAGCAAGGATTGGAAAAAACCACAGACTTACTAATGGCAGAAACGGTATTTGCCCAAAAGCAATTGGAATATTACGCTACTATTTTTCAGCATAACTATGCTTTGGCTTATGTGCGATTTTTGACTGCCCCTTAGCTCCCAAAGTTGGAATGGAGTAGTTGAGAAATAAAACCGAATTACTAAGTACTTAATACTAATTATAAGATGAAGAATAGAAAATACATAATCGCACTAACCTTAGGAGTAGCAATCTTCGTTTCTAGTTGTGGCGAAAAAAAGCAGCAAGCGGCTACTAATGATACACCTGCTATTTCGGTAGAAGTACACGCGAGCTCCCAAAACACGGATAGCGCCTTTTTATCCACAAGTGGAAAAATCGAAGCAATTAATAGTGCCAATATCAGTACTCGGATGATGGGTTACGTTGATAAGATTTATGTTGACATGGGTGAAAAGGTTACTAAGGGACAGTTATTGTTGAGTATAAACAATGCCGATGTTTCTGCAAAATTAGCACAAGTTAATGCTGGTATCACGGAGGCGCAAGCGGCATTTAACAATACAAAAAAAGACTTTGAACGCTATACGACTCTCTTTAGTGAAAAAAGTGCTTCACAAAAAGAGCTTGATGATATCACTGCCAATTACGAGATGTCTAAAGCCCGTTTGAGTGCTGCCAAAGAAATGAAAAACGAGGTGAATGCCCAATTATCGTATTCTAATATTCGCGCCCCTTTTAGTGGGGTAGTAACAAATAAATTTCTAAAGGCCGGAGATATGGCCAATCCAGGAATGCCCTTGTTAGAAGTAGAAGCTCCTGGGAAATACCAGATTATGGCTATGGTGCCAGAATCCGAAATTTTGGGTATTAAAAACGACTCGCAAGTTACCGTTCTGATTAAGGCATTGGACAAAGTAGTAAATGGCAATGTTACGGAGGTTAGTACATCGGCCAAAAATACAGGTGGGCAGTATATGGTAAAGGTGGTACTAGCCGAAACGGACGTGAACCTATTATCTGGTATGTATGCCACTGTTCAATTTCCAGTAGAAAGAAAAGAGGCTGCAAGTGCCATATTGATTCCGTTGGATGCAATAGTTGAAAAAGGCCAACTAAGCGGAGTATATACGGTAAGCGAAACTAACACGGCACTTTTGCGCTGGTTGCGATTGGGTAGAACAGTGGGTAATGAGGTTGAAGTCCTTTCTGGCCTTTCTGCAGATGAGTCTTACATTATAAAGGCAGAAGGAAAGCTCTATAATGGGGTAAGGATTTCAATTCAATAAAAAGTTTGCGTTAGGGATTGCAGCGGTTACCCCACAGGCAACTATAGTTGCCGAGGAGTAAAAGCGTAAAGCCCGCCCGAACGCCTAACTAATAATATAAAAAGAATGAAGGAAGGTATAGCAGGCAAGATTGCCAAATTGTTCATAGGTAGTAAGTTAACGGTGCTCTTAATGATTGTTTTTATGGTCGTTGGGGTGTATAGCTCGTTTCTGATTCCGCGTGAGGAGGAACCACAGATTGATGTGCCCATGGCCGATATTTTTGTGGGCTACCCAGGGGCGAGTCCTACCGAGGTAGAAAGTAGGGTGATTAAGCCTTTGGAGCAATTGATAAGCAATATAAAAGGGGTCGAATATGTGTATTCTACGGCTATGAAGGAGCAGGGGATGGTAATCGTACAGTTTTATGTGGGCGAGGATATTGAGCGCTCTTTCGTGAAGCTGTACAACGAGATCAACAAACACATGGACCAGATGCCGAAAGGGGTGACGTTCCCCTTGGTAAAGACACGTGCCATTGATGATGTACCTATGTTAGGTCTTACGTTGTGGAGTGAGAATTATGATGGGTACCAGTTGGGCCAAATGGCGCAGGAGCTGGAAAACGAAATAAAAAAAGTGAACGATGTAGCCGTGACACACAAAATTGGCGGACAGGATCGGCAGCTGCGCGTAGTCTTGGATAAGGACAAATTGGCTGCGAGTGGGTTAGACTTTTTGACCGTAGCAGAAATGATACAGGCGAATAACGCCCAGATGAGTTCGGGTAGTTTTGATAAAAATGATACCGAGTTCTTGGTGACTACGGGAACGTTTTTGGAATCGGTCACCGATGTAGAAAATTTAGTGGTAGGCGTACAACAGAACCGTCCTATTTATCTAAAGCAAGTTGCGGAAATCTTGGATGGTCCTGAAGTGCCTATGGATTATGTAAGCCTTGGTTTTGGGCAGGCAAGTGAAAAAGCTAGCGCATATCAATCGGAATATCCGGCGGTAACCATTTCCGTAGCCAAAAGAAAGGGCTCCGATGCCATGAATATTGCCGAAGTGATTATAGACAAAGTTGATCATCTTCGGACTACCTTGATTCCTGACGATGTGCATGTAGAAGTAACCCGAAACTACGGGGAAACGGCTTCGCACAAGGTATCTGAATTGTTATTGCACCTTATTGGTTCTATCATAGCCGTGACTTTTGTGGTGATGTTGGCTATGGGTTGGCGCGGTGGACTGGTGGTCTTTTTATCGGTTCCTATCACCTTCGCCCTGACCTTGCTGAGCTATTATATGCTGGATTATACACTTAACCGTATTACACTTTTTGCCTTGGTCTTTGTGACCGGAATTGTGGTGGATGACTCCATTATTATTGCGGAGAACATGCACCGGCATTTTAAGATGAAACGGCTGCCTTTTAAACAAGCTGCCCTCTATGCTATTAATGAAGTAGGTAACCCTACTATTTTGGCTACGTTTACGGTCATAGCATCTGTATTGCCTATGGCATTCGTGTCGGGATTAATGGGGCCGTATATGGCACCTATGCCCATTGGAGCATCTATAGCCATGATTCTTTCTTTGTTTGTAGCGTTGACCATTACCCCGTATTTGGGCTATATTTTCTTGAGAGAGAAAGAGAAAAAGGGCCAACCGGAAAAAGTGGAAAAGCCTTTAGAGAATACCCTTATTTACAGATTGTACGATCGATTTGAGCGTCCTTTAATAGAGAATTCTAAAAAACGTTGGTTGTTTTTGGGAGGTACATTTATATTATTGATGGCATCCATGGTACTCTTTTTTACCAAATCCGTTGCCGTGAAGATGTTACCTTTTGATAATAAGAATGAGTTTCAAGTGGTGATTGATATGCCGGAAGGTACCACCTTGGAGCGCACCGCAGTAGTGACTAAGGAAATTGCACAATACTTAGCAACTCGACCAGAAGTGGTTAACTATCAAAATTACGTAGGTACATCTGCACCTATTACTTTTAATGGTCTGGTGCGGCATTATGATTTACGTGGTGGTAGTAATATGGCCGATATTCAAGTAAACTTGGTAGATAAAGGCGAGCGTAGTGCACAAAGCCATGATATTGCAAAACTATTACGACCAGAGATACAGCGCATAGGTGCCAAGTACAACGCGAATGTGAAGTTGGTGGAGGTGCCGCCTGGACCTCCCGTGTTATCAACTATCGTGGCCGAAGTCTATGGACCGGACTATGAGGAGCAGATAAGGATTGCGGACGATATTCAAGGTATCCTAAAAAATACAGAAGATGTGGTAGATATTGATTGGATGGTGGAAGCTGACCAAAAGGAGTATCAATTTACCATTGATAAGGAAAAGGCAATGTTGTACGGCGTGGCACCCATGCAGATTGCACATACCATGAATATGGCTTTGAGTAACCGCCCGATTACCACCTTGTACGACGAAGATGCCACCCAACAGATAGGATTGATTTTGACACTAGATGAAAAGGAAAAATCTACTATTGGGGATATTAGTCAGTTGAAAATAGCTTCCAAAATGGGTGCTATGGTTCCTATTGCCGATTTGGTAGCTATAAAGGAAACCACCAGTGCCAAGAGTATATACAGAAAGAACCAAAAACGAGTGGTCTATGTGTTAGCAGATATGGCAGGTGAATTGGAAAGTCCTGCGTATGCTATTTTGGGTATGGAAGAAAAGCTAAAGGAGATTAGCTTGCCCCAAGGCTACGAATTGCAGGAGCTATATTTGGGTCAGCCAGATTTTGAGGATGATTATACCGTAAAATGGGATGGCGAGTGGCAGATTACCCTAGAAGTTTTCCGAGATCTGGGAATCGCCTTTTTGGGCGCTATTATCCTTATTTATATTTTAATCGTGGGATGGTTTCAAAACTTCAAAGCTCCTATTGTAATGATGGTGGCGATACCGCTGTCCTTAATCGGAATTGTTTTGGGTCACTGGATTATGGGTGCATTTTTTACCGCTACTTCTTTCATTGGTATGATTGCCTTAGCTGGTATTATGGTGCGTAACTCCGTACTGCTGATTGACTTTATCAATTTGCGTTTGGCGGATGGTGTTCCATTGAAGCAAGCTGCCATTGAAGCGGGTGCCGTGCGAACTACGCCCATACTGTTAACTGCTGGCACGGTGGTAATTGGTGCCTTTGTTATCCTTTTTGACCCTATTTTCCAAGGCTTGGCCATTTCTTTGATGGGGGGTACAATCGTCTCTACCTTCCTAACCTTATTAGTGGTGCCATTGGTGTATTATATGATTGAAAAGAAAAAGTATCCAGAGGTAGAAGTGGATAGTGAGAAGTAGGTAATGAGCTGTTTTCAGTAAAAAGTGAACGGTAAAAGCAATAAGTTAACGGTAAACATTAGGAGTGATTTGGAGTGTTTGTAGTGGTGATTTTGTATTTGAACTTGACAATAATGAACAGATTCCCTCTTGCTAGGGAATTATTTAAAACGTAGTATTTATGAAACTATTAATAGTAACTGTTGTAGAAGCGTTTGAGAAAGACATCTTGCGACTTTTTAAAGAAGCGCATATCGAGAGCTTTAGCGGTTCGGATATAGATGGGTATAAAAACCCCACTACCATGGTACGGACATCTAGCTGGTTCCCCAGTGAAAAAAGCGGGGTGGAATCTAGCTTGTTCTTTTCCTTTACGGAAGATGATAACATTGATGCTCTTTTTAAGGGCATAAAATCCTTTAATAATAATTTGGAAACCAATAATCCTATAAAGGCAGTTGTGGTCCCAATTGAAAAATCAATTTAATTTTAAAAAATAGTCAAAATGTTAAACACATATTTTAGAGTAATCGTAGGCACAATGGTATTGATAAGTGTTGTATTATCCGTTTATATAAGTATAAACTGGTTGTGGTTTACCGTATTTATAGGGGTTAATTTAATACAATCGGCATTTACGAAATGGTGTTTGTTAGAAACCATTCTTTTGAAATTAGGAGTAAAAACTAATGGAGGTAGTTGCGGAGTTTAGGTGGGTACCGATAGCTAAAGAATCTTAAATCACCTTAGTCCTTACTTTTATTGAATGAGATAGCTATTTTGCTATAGAATTTTATGAAGGCTATATTGAGAGTTGGTATAAACTGCTGCTTAAGAGCATACATTATACTATGACTCTTCTTTCTAAGGTTTTGCTTTTCATCCCAAAATAACTACCGCTTGTCCAATAAAACACAATTAATGTAGTGGGTTTCCGTTCCTTGCACTTGTAAAAGGCTAGCATATGCCTTTTTTCTACTTTTTCTTTTTTTTCAGTTTTCTAGTATTATTCTTCTAAAATGCCTTTGTTTTCATCGATAATCGGTAAAAACATCAAAAACCTATGAATTTTTGTTAAGTATTTGGTATAGACCTTTTCGCAACTTTGAGGTCTAAACCCAAAATCTTAATATTATGAGGAATACCTTACATCAAAAAGTCTCTATGGGATGCCTTACAGTGCTATGCTGTATGGGATTAAACGCACAACGAACAGCCTTTGTATCCTTAGAAAAACACAAAATGGATGCGACCGTAAAACGAATGGAAAATTTCAAGGATATGAAATCCATGGGGTATACAGAAAAAGAAATCTACCAAGACTTAGGCAATGCCCACTTTCTATCTGAAAATTACGAACATGCACTTTTTTGGTATGATCGGTTAATTGATTCAAGTAATGATGGAGTATTGGAACCCTCTTACCAGAAACGCTATGACCATGCGGTTTCGAAACTCGGCAAGATCAGCAATACTGAAGAACAAACAGATGAAAATTGGACGGAGCTTGTACGTGCTGATTATCATATGACCCAAGCCTCCCCAAAAAGGGGCTCAGTATCTTTCCGGGAAAGATTTAAACCTTTGAATCTCATTCCTGAAAGGGAAAAACTAGCAGTTAAGGAGCACATGTCATACAAAGATGCTGTAATCGACAAAAATAAGCTAGACTACGAAACTCCAGTTTCTTTGACCAAAGACGGGAACACGGCTTATTACAGTAAAACGGTATATGTAAAGCCCAGCACTGGAATATTTTCTAAAAAAGAACCGGTACATAAAATTTACCGTGCAGACAAGGTACAGGGAGAGTGGAAAAGTATTCGGGAACTCGCCCTATGTCCGAATGAATTTTCAGCTGTGCACCCGGCCGTTTCGCCTGATGGGAAGCGTCTTTTCTTCGCTTCCAATATGCCAGGTACTTTTGGTGATTTTGATATATATGTAGCTAGTCTAGGGAGTAACGGTAGCATTGGTGTCGCCAAAAATTTAGGCAAAAAAGTAAATACTGTACGTAACGATATGTATCCCAAAGTAATGGAAGGGAATACCTTGGTCTTTGCCTCAGAGGGGCATCAGGGCTACGGTGGTTTGGATATGTATTCCGTTCAGGTAGCCAGCAGCAGTGTTGGCTTGGCCATTAACATGGGGAGTTCTATAAATAGTTCGCAAGATGATTTTGCCCTTCAGTTGGCACCTCAAAAAGGAATGGCCTATGTTGTCTCCAACCGCGGAAGTAAAACTAAATCTGCTCACAAGATTGGGTATACTTTTGTTGGTGAAAAAAGGAATTCCAACGAAACCGATTTTCGGTTATTTGAAGCTATGAATACTGCCGAACAAGCGAAATATTCAACTTCCATATTTGAAGACGAGTAGACCTAAACTAATCTTAGCGCAAGGAATACCCACCCTTTACAATGCGTACGTAATTGAACCCGTGACAGCAGTTCTTATTTCCTATTTAGGAGGATATGAACTTTTGTAAGACATCATTTCACCTAAAACATAAAAAATATTCAAATGGACTTTACAAATAAAATTGCCGTAAGAATAGCTCTTTTTTTAATTCTGGCTACAATAGTAGGAAGCTTATCGGTACATGGTCAAGAGACCAAAACGGAGGTCGCTACTTCCGGTGCCTACCATAATCAAGTTTTTTTTAATCGATTCCTTATTAACCCTACCTTTTCTTTGGTGCGGGAGAATAAATCCTATTTAAATATATTACACAGAAACCAATACGCTACGTTCGATGATAACAGTCAGAATTACTTTTTAGGCTTTAGTAATAAGCTAAATAACCATACCGCCTTAGGTATCGGGGTTTATAGTCAATCGTCTGGTGTAATACAGGAGTTTGGTTTTAATGCCAATTATGCCACCTCGGTAAGCTTAGGTGCAAATAGTAAGCTTGCATTCGGAACCAATATTACGTATATGAACAAAGGCGTGGATAAGAACAGAGTAGTGATATCGGAACAAGACCCTACGATTTCAGATGCTCGTAAAGAAAGTGAAATTGCCATACAGCCTGGTATTAATCTATCTCTAGGGAATTTTGATTTTGGACTTTATGCTGAAGACTTATTTCGCTACAATCAAACTACAGAAGAGTTTATTACCAATTTGTCTCTAAATAGTGTGAAGGCATCCGTGCAATATACCCACGAGTTTAAAGCGGGGAGAGGACTTTTCCATAACGCTAGGTTAATGCCTTTAGCACAGGTAGGTCAGAACCTGGACGGGAGTTTATACTACTTAGGTTCTTTAGTTTTGGATTTACCAAGCTATGGTTGGTTACAAACCACTGTAGACCAAGAATATGGAATGTCTGCCGGAGTGGGTTTTAATTTAAGTAAAACGATGTCTCTAGGGTATTTAATGGAAAAGGATTTCTCGCAGCAAGAAGCCAATTTAGGATGGAACCACGAGTTGTCGCTGGCCTATACATTTAAGGACGATAATAGTATGGCTAATAGCTATGTGGATAGTTCTAATGATGCTAAGATAGACCGTATTGTACGTAACTATGAAGAGCAAATTTCTGACTTGTTAGCAGAAAAAAATAAGGAACAAAAGGAAGCCAAGTTTAACGAGAAAATGGCCAAAGGAACAATAGACGAAAATACCCTGGCCTACCAGAATAAGCTTATTCTAGATGAACTTATGATACGGCAAGATTCTATAGAAGCATCGCGTATTGCTTCTTTTGAGGAGCGATTTGAAACCATTGTGCGGCTTTTGCGTAATGATATCAAAGACAATATTAAATCTAGCCTACAGGATTTTAGTACAGAAACAGAAAGCGATTTGGCCAGTACTAATGTTGCTGATGAAAAAGAAAATAAATACCGAGACTTTACTACAAGTCAATATTCAGAATTACCAGTAAAGGTTTTGGGAGATGCTGATGCTATTGGGGTAAAATCTGGGTATTATGTGATAGCCAATGTATATAAGAATAAAAAGTACTTAAATGCCTTTGTCGAGAGCCTAGAGAAAAAGGGATTGGAGCCTAAACAGTTTTACAATAAAGAAAATGGGTTGCATTATGTCTATTTGGCTGATTATGATGCCAAGCAACAAGCGCAAAGTGCCTCTATTTCTAATCTTGGAGGAAAGTATAATGATGAAAAATGGATTATGCAGGTAGATCGCTCTACAGCGACAGCGTCCAATGTGTATGAAGATGATGAGGCGTATTACAGCAGGGAAGAATAGTATAAGGTGAATAAGAATGTATTTGGTTGATTACTATTTATATGTTTTAGTGAATTGTCAATAAGAGGAGGGAAGGTATCCGGGGGGATGGCCAGACCCTCCTTTTTATTTATAAATAATTGATAATGCGTTTAATAAAAAATACGCTCAACTACAGTTTTATCGATGAAATGCTCGCTGATCATGTATTTGAACGAAAATAGCTACAAATACAACTAAGATATTTTGTTATTAATTATATTTAAATTCTGACAGAAGCTTAAAAAATTAATGTTAATCCCAAATCCCCCCAGAGTATGCAAAAATTTTACTTATTCTTCTACATTAAAGAAAGCACAGGAATTTACCTGTTCAAAATTGCACTTTCCAATTTAATACACAAGCAGAAATCTGTTTTAAGTGCGAACCGATTCCTATACTATCCAGGTACTAAAATACTGCTCGGATAAGGATATTTTTTCTTGATTTTAGTGAATTACGGAACATACAGCCCAACGATTGGGCTTGTTCCAGCTAAGGTATTTTTATAGATACTTAGTAACGTCTATTCGAATGTGTCAGGTTTTAAACTATGATATATCTGATATGTACGTTTAGTCGCTATTCTCTTGAAAAATAAAGCTATAACTACCTAAACTTAATATACTACTAACCATTGCTATCGTATTCATTTTGAATGGGATGCATACTACCCCTATATTATGAAAACTCAAAAATTAAAAATTACCGTTATAGAAAAAAATGAAATTTTAAGTAAGGCTTACCAAGGTTATTTAGAAGGATTTACCGACTATGTATTAGCAGGAACCTACACAGATGTACAGAAAGCTTTAAAAGACTTTAAAAACGCAAAGCCTGATATTATCTTTTCAGAGGTAGGCTTAAAAGGTATAAATGGTATTGATGCCATCCGTTTGTTCCGAAAAAAAGACAAGAATGTTCAAATCATAATGATTAGTACGCTCAATGATTTTGATATTATTAAAAAGGCCTTTAAACAAGGTGCTAATGGGTATCTTACTAAACCTATGAGTGCTGATAAATTGGATCATGCGCTTACCAGTATAAAACGGGAAGGAGCTGCTATGAGCAGTGATATCGTTAAAAAGGTAGTGGCCAACTTCCATAAAAAGTCCTTTAATTTCTTTTCAGAACGAGAGAACCAGATTGTAGATTACCTCTTTAAAGGCGCAACCTATAAAGTCATTGCCGATAAGTTATTCGTAACCACGAGTACCGTGAATTTTCATATCCAAAATATATATTTGAAGTTGGATGTAAACTCTAAATCCGAGGCGCTGACCAAGTTGGAGCAGATGTAGAAATATTTGTTATAATCTTTCTTGTGTCTTTTTTTGCTCTGTTATTTTTTTTTGAATCGAGAGTTTCCCTCGAAATAAGATGCTACTGCGATAACAGTAGGCTAGTTGATGAGGCTACTAGGGAGGTGTTTTTCGATTGAATTTGCAGATAAAGGTTAGTTGGTAGGAGCGCTGCCTAAGGCAGTCAGTACTTCCACAAAAGTATACAAGCACATAGATACTCTCCGTTTTACCCGAAAGCCTTTTCCGTGCTACTGTTAAAGCACGAAAAAGCATATGAAGTACTGATAGCCCATATTTTATAGATTATTGAATTGATTTTTTTAAATCGTTATCCTAGAAATATGTTAGTTATAGTTTCAGGTATACTCCTTTTACGCTATTTTTAAAAAACCGAATTATTTTGGTAGTAAGCTAAAACACGTACATGTATTATTTAGGTCTGGATATAGGAAGTTCTTCGATTAAAGTAGCCTTAGTTCATGCAAAAACGGGCAAGAGTTTAGGTGTTGTGCAGGAACCGAAAACTGAAATGTCTATGTTAGCCCTTAAAAATGGCTGGGCGGAACAAGATCCTCAAGATTGGTGGAGGCATGTTTGCGCAGGAATTTCAAGAATTAAAGCCGAAAATACCGTTGCGGATTCCGATATTACAGGTATAGGCATTTCGTATCAAATGCATGGTTTGGTTTTGGTAGACATAGATGGCAAAGTACTTAGAAATTCTATTATTTGGTGCGATAGTAGGGCCGTAGAAATAGGGGAAGAAGCTTTTGGAACAATAGGTGAAGATAAATGTGCCAAACACTTACTCAATTCCCCATCTAACTTTACAGCATCTAAGCTAAAATGGGTAAAGGAAAATGAGCCTGAAATTTATGCTCAAGTATATAAATTTATGCTTCCGGGCGATTACATTGCATATCGTTTATCCGGAGTCATGAATACTACGGTTTCGGGACTATCTGAAGGTGTTTTTTGGGATTTTAAGGAAAATTCGATTGCTGAAATACTGATGCACCACTACGGTTTTGATGATAGTAAGGTGCCGGACATTGTGCCCACTTTTTCGGAACAGAGTACTGTAAACCAACAAGGAGCCTCTGAAAGCGGATTGCAAACCGGAACGCCCATCTTATATCGGGCAGGCGATCAACCCAATAATGCTTTATCCCTCAACGTTTTTAATCCAGGCGAGGTCGCTGCCACAGGTGGTACATCAGGTGTTATTTATGCGGTAACGGATAGCCTTTCCGTAAAGGAATATGCTAGAATAAATAATTTTGCCCATGTCAATTATCAGTCGGGTAAAAAGCTCCGAATTGGAAAATTACTCTGTATTAACGGATCTGGAATTCAATACCGTTGGTTATTAAATAATCTGGATGTAGCTTCTTATGAAGAAATGAACGATTTGGCGGCATCTGTATCGGTTGGTTCAGATGGCGTTTGTGTTATTCCTTTTGGTAACGGAGCCGAACGCATGTTAAATAATAAAGATATTGGCACTAGAATGGTCAATATCAATTTAAATAATCATACAAAAGCACACTTGTGCCGGGCTGCTCTAGAGGGCATCGCTTTTTCTTTTGTGTATGGTATGGAAATCCTAAAGTCGGACGGTAGCAAGGTAAACGTAATGCGCGCAGGTAACGACAACCTCTTCCGTTCAGAAATATTTTCCAATACGGTGGCTACGCTAATTTCGCACGGTATAGAAGTATATAACACCACAGGAGCCATAGGAGCGGCAAGGGCGGCAGATCTTCATAAGGGAGATTTTGAGGTATTCGGTAAACGGATTATGGAAAACGATTACGTAATGACCTATCAACCTTCCGAACAGAAGGAAGCCTACCATAAGGCATACGCAACATGGAAAAGGGAATTAGAAATACTATTAAAAACAACATAAGATGGCAGTATTAGGAGATAAGGAATACTTTAAAGGTATTGGAGCAATTAAGTTTGAGGGAAAGGATTCGGACAATCCCTTGGCCTTTAAATATTACAATCCGGAGCAGGTTGTTGCAGGGAAGACCATGCGCGACCATTTTAAATTCGCAATAGCGTATTGGCATACGTTCTGCGGACAAGGATCAGACCCTTTTGGGCCTGGGACTCAAAGTTTTGAATGGGACCGGTCGTCCGACCCTGTTCAAGCGGCAAAAGATAAGGCAGATGCTGCTTTTGAATTTATAAGTAAAATGGGTTTTGATTACTTCTGTTTTCATGATTTTGACCTTATTCAAGAGGGGCCAACCTTTGCGGAATCTGAAAAGCGTTTGGCCATAATTACCGATTATATCAAAGAGAAGAAAACCGCTTCTGGCATTAAATTGCTCTGGGGAACAGCCAATTGCTTCTCCAATCCCAGGTATATGAACGGTGCAGCTACCAACCCGGATTTTGATGTAGTTGCAAGAGCTGGCGGACAGATAAAGTTGGCTTTGGATGCTACCATTGCTTTAGATGGAGAGAATTATGTGTTCTGGGGAGGTCGCGAAGGGTACATGTCCCTTTTGAATACCGATATGGGCAGGGAGTTGGACCATATGGGTCGGTTCTTAAGTATGGCTCGGGATTATGCTAGAGCGCAGGGATTCAAAGGAAATTTCTTTATAGAGCCCAAACCGATGGAGCCAAGTAAGCATCAGTATGATTTTGATACCGCTACCGCTATTGGTTTTTTAAAGGAGTATGGTCTAGACAAAGATTTTAAAATTAATATAGAAGTAAATCATGCCACCTTGGCGCAACACACCTTTCAGCACGAAATTGCAGTTGCTGCCAAAGCGGGAATGTTAGGGAGCTTGGATGCCAACCGAGGTGATTATCAGAACGGCTGGGATACTGATCAGTTCCCCAATAATATCTTGGAAACTACAGAAGCCATGTTGGTCTTCCTAGAAGCTGGCGGACTGCAAGGTGGTGGTATTAACTTTGACGCTAAAATACGTAGGAATTCAACTGACTTGGATGATGTGTTCCATGCGCATATAGGTGGAGCGGATAATTTTGCTAGAGCCCTAATGACAGCAGATAAAATTATTTCATCTTCTGCATATACGAGTCTGAGGAAAAAACGATACAGTTCTTTTGATTCTGGAAAAGGAAAGGCTTTTGAAGAAGGAAAACTGGACCTGAAGGAGCTGTATAGCATTGCTGCATCAAATGGCGAATTAGAACTACAAAGTGGCAAGCAGGAGTTGTTCGAGAATATTGTGAATCAGTATATATAAAAAATATCTTTTAAAAATAGCCGGCGGGGGGATTCAGTTTTTAGACTGAATCCTTTCTTTTTTTTATATGAATATGGGGTAAACCTGATTATGTTATAAAGGTGTTGGATAGCCGTCATCAGAGGTGGGAGGAGTCGATAGTCTCAGTTGTTGCCCAAAACTCTGATCTAATTTTAGACCTTGTTAAAACCAAAAAAAAATGCTGATATCTCCATTATCGGTTTTACAAATGGCCAATTGTCAGAATAAGTAACTCCGTCTTTAACAATGGTAGTTAGCATGGGAAATGCATTGGAGAGTCCGCTGCAAAACAATTAATCAAACGAATAGAAACCCCTTTGGAGTATTAGTCTTAAATCAAGACTAAAGTAGTAAAAACAGGTATTATCATTCGAAAATCTACAAAAGCATTATTCTAAATCCTATCTGGGTGTGGGTGTACCCAAGGTGTTCTGTAACCCCGAGTCAATAGTTGGGTTGCTTCTGCATCATCAACCACCGTTCTAGTTTTTGAATCATAAACTAACGGTCGCCCCAAATCCATAGCTAAATTTGCCAAAATACAGCTTGCTGAAGAAATATGCCCCTCTTCAATATCAGCAATGGGTCGTGTATTGTTTTGTATAGCATCAAGGAAATCAATCATATGTCCTCGGGTAGCGGGCGCAGCATGCAGTTCGTTGTCTTTTTCAATAAGATCTTCGGGGTATTCTTCCTTTTCGTATAGTACATCAAAATGCATGGGAGTTCCGGTTCCGCGCGGTATAAAATCAGCCTGCATGGGACTGCCTTTTAAAACTCCTTTATCACCATAAATTATAAAAGCCCAAGGATATTCCGTGTCCACAGGACTACCCCAAGATCGGTGCTGCCATATACAATTGAGTTCAGGATATTCAAAAACGGCCGACTGGGTATCCGGAGTATTCGATTTTCCTCCTTTCTGGACATAAATACCCCCTTGAGAGCTAATACGTTCCGGCCAGCCCAAATCTAGCATCCACCTTACGGTATCTAGCATGTGCACGCCCATATCGCCCATAATACCGTTACCATATTCCCTAAAGGTCCGCCACCATCTTTTGTGTGGAATTCCGTCATACGGCCTTAAAGGAGCTGGGCCGGTCCACATATCGTAATCTAGAAAGTCTGGGACTGGTTGTTCGGGCGGGTTGCCGTCTGCACGCATGTGGTAATAACAACACATTTCTACATGGGCAATGTTGCCTAGGAGTCCGGTATCCACAATCTCCTTTTTTACATCAATCAAATGCGGTGTACTTTTACGTTGCGTACCCACTTGCACCACGCGGTCGTATTTTCTGGCTGCTGCGACCATGGCTTCGCCTTCCATCACATCTACACTCGTAGGTTTTTGCACATATACATGGGCGCCCGCTTTTAGGGCACTAATACATTGGAGAGCGTGCCAATGATCTGGAGACCCGATGAGCACAATATCCAAATTGTTCTTGCCCAGCATTTTTCTGTAATCGGTATATAGCTTGGGTTTCTTTTCGGATTTTTGCCGTTGTGCCACTAATTTGGATACCTCATTTAAATGATTTTGGTCAACATCACAAATCGCAATAACCTCTACATTTGCCACTTGTATGAGCTTAAAAAGGTCACTTGTGCCATACCAACCAGCACCTATGAGTCCAACCCGTTTGGCTTTTTCATTTTTAAAATATTCAAAACCATAGCTTCCAAAAGAGGACAAAAATAGCGATGCAGAGGTGCCCTTTATAAAATGTCTTCGGTTCATGAATGCAGTTTAATTTATATGAAAGTGATGTCTGTTCCCAAAAGTGAGTTGTTTATTAAGAGTTTAAGATAGGCAATGATTTTTGGTTTAGAAAACCATTCATTTTAATGGTAGCAGAAATGTTAATTACTTAAATGGTTATATTTAGAAATGAACTCTAATGATTGTACTATGAAAATCAAACTGTTTCTTTTATCTATTTTTAGCTTTATTCAATTCTCCTACGCCGATATTTCATTACCTCAAATTTTTGGTAGCGATATGGTACTGCAAAGGGAATCGGAAGTCTATTTATATGGATGGGCTGCTCCAGGAGAAACGTTTACCATAGCTACAAGTTGGGATGGGGAAACGGTTGAAGTCAAAACCGGAATCAATGCAAAGTGGAGGGTAAGCGTAACTACTCCGCATGCCGGTGGTCCCTACGAAATACTGTTTGATGGTAAGGACAACAGCATTGTATTGAAAAATGTGCTGATTGGCGAGGTTTGGTTGTGTTCTGGACAATCCAATATGGAGTGGAGCGCCAATAGTGGAATAGATAATAAGCAAGAAGAGATAAAAAACGCAGATCACCCTACTATTCGTTTTTTCACGGTTGATAAAAGGACTTCGGCTACTCCGCAAGAGGATGTATCCGGGAGCTGGGCAGTCAGCACACCAAATACAATGGCGGATTTTAGTTCTGTGGCCTATTTCTTTGCTAGAAGAGTTCATGAGGAATTAAATATCCCTATAGGATTGATTGATGCTTCTTGGGGGGCTTCATGCGCAGAAGTTTGGACGCCAGAGTATGTATTTGACGAGCATCAGCAGCTATTGGAATCTCATAAATTAATTCAGCCAAACCCATGGGTACCGACGGAGCGTTCCACCTTATATAATGCCATGATTGCGCCTATCACAAACTTTAATATCGCTGGTGTTTTATGGTATCAAGGAGAATCCAATACCGCAAATGGTGAAAACTATAAGGTACTGTTTACCGAAATGATAAGCTCTTGGCGTACCGAATGGAACACAGATTTCCCTTTTTACTATGTACAAATCGCACCATACACGTATGGTGGGCCTTTTGAAGGGGCTGTGGTACGAGACCAGCAAAGACAGTCGCTTTCCCTCAAAAACACAGGCATGGTCGTCACTAGTGATATTTGCACTGTAGACGATATACATCCACAGAACAAACAAGACGTAGGATTACGCTTGGGGAATATAGCATTGAAAGAACATTATAAAGTGTTGGATGCCGAAGTTCATGGTCCATTGTATAAGAAAATTGAAATCAAAAATAAGGAGCTTATAGTGTATTTTGACCATGCGGACGGTCTCTATTTAAAGGATAAAAATATATCATTTTTTGAAGTCGCTGGAGCTGACGGTGTTTTCCACACCGCAAAGGCAAAAGTTAAAAATAATGCCGTGGTCTTAAGAACTAAAGAAGTTGAAGCGCCTATATCGGTTAGATTTGCATGGGATAACATTGCGATTCCAAATTTGTTCAATGCTGCCCAATTACCTACCTCGACCTTTAAAAGTAACTAATAGATTACTTCACTATAATAGCGTAATAGATGCCATTAAAAATACCTAAGACCGTTTTCGGTTTATGTTTTAATGATTAAGTATTTTGTGGGTACTCTTCTTCTAGGTATTTGTTTTTGGTTTAATTTATTAACGCAATCAACCTTGAGTCGGTGTTGGTTTAATAGGTTTATTGCTTATAAACCTTAATGTCGCAGGAAAGTTCGTTGGAGAAACAATCCAATTATAATAATTAAAAATCTTAGTTTACTTTGTTGGAATCAAATTTGATTTAGTCATGGTACTCTTTTGTCATTTTCTATGCTTTTTGTGTAATTGGACACTAATTCTTTGGTCGTTGGTATAAAAAGTAGGTTTTATTTTAAGTTAAAGTATTAACTTGTATGAAAATTACTATTCATGCAAATAAAGGAATCCTCAGAAATTTTTGATGTTATAATTGTCGGCTCTGGTGCCGGTGGTGGGATGGCCACCAAACAGTTGGCAGATGCCGGTCTTAAGGTTGCTGTAGTTGAAGCTGGTCCATTTTTTGACCCAGCGGATCCTAAAACTATGACCCAAATGAAACAGCCCTATGATTCTCCGAGAAGAGGAGCGGGTACAGATCGTGCTTTTGGTGAATGGGATATGTCCTATGGCGACTGGGAAGTTAAAGGAGAGCCATATACTGTGGAACCGGGAACTACTTTTAAGTGGTGGCGCTCAAGAATGTTAGGCGGCCGAACCAATCACTGGGGGCGTATTTCTTTACGTTTTGGGCCTAAAGATTTTAAAGGTAAAACAAGAGACGGTCATGGAGAAGATTGGCCTATAGGATATGATGATGTTAAACCGTACTACGATAAGGTAGATAAATTGATAGGTGTTTTTGGAACTAACGAAGATTTGGAAGATGATCCGAACGGTTTTTTCCTTCCGCCACCAAAACCACGATTACACGAACTTTTTTATACAAAAGGGGCAAAGAAATCAGGCATTCCTGTAATTCCTAGTCGAATGTCCATGTTGACAAAACGAATCAACAACGACCGTGGTATTTGTTTTTATTGTGGTCAATGTGGTCGGTCATGCTCGGTTTATGCGGATTTCTCAGCTGGTAGTTGTTTGATTTTTCCGGCACAAAAAAGTAGTGGACAGGTAAAGTTATTCGTGAACTCCATGGTGCGCGAAGTAACAACGAATGAAGAAGGAAAGGCCACAGGTGTATCTTACATCAGCAAAGAGGATAGAAAAGAATATAAACTAAAGGCAAAAGTGGTCGTATTGGCGGCATCTGCATGTAGTTCTGCTCGTATTCTTTTAAATAGTAAGAGTAAACAACATCCAAACGGACTTGGAAATAGTAGCAATCTCATCGGTAAATACCTACATGATTCTACGGGTAGTAGTGGAATGGCATTTATTCCTGATCTTATGAATAGGGATGTTTCCTACAATGAAGATGGTGTTGGAGGTATGCATGTGTATAGTCCGTGGTGGGGAGATAATAGTAAATTGGATTTCCCTAGGGGGTATCATATCGAAGTATGGGGTGGCATGGGTCAACCTAATTATGGCTTTGGCTTTGATCAAGGTGCTTTTAATAAATTAGTGGGACTTCCCACAGGAGGCTATGGGGAAAAGCTCCGTGATGAGGTAAAATCATACTACGGCGCAATTGTAGGTTTTGGAGGAAGAGGTGAAGGTTTAGCTGTAAAAGAGAACTACTGTGAAATAGACCCTACTACCGTTGATGATTTTGGCATACCTGTACTTAAGTTTAACTATAGATGGTCTGATGTAGAAGTGAGGCAAGCTAAGCATATGCAAGATTCTTTTGAAGAGATTACACACAATATGGGAGGGATTTATCTAAATAGACCAGGAGCAGATAAGAATCACGGTCTTCATCCACCCGGAGAGATTATTCATGAAGTAGGAACGACCCGTATGGGCGACGATCCTACAACATCTGTAACGAATAAATTCAATAGGTTACATGATGTAGATAACGTATTTATAGTAGATGCCGGCCCGTTTGTATCACAGGCGGATAAGAACTGTACATGGACTATTCTAGCCTTATCGTGGAGAGCAAGTGATTATATAATTGAACAACTGAAACAGCAAAATATCTAGAGTATGGCAATGGATAGAAGAAAGAGTATACAAACCATGATTTTAGGTGCAGGAGCTTCGGCCTTGGCTTTTCATGGATGTAAAACAGAGGATAAGACAGCCGATGAGGCCTTATCAATTGTAGAGGATACCAATTATTTTGGTAGGACACCGGATGAATTGGAGCGAATTGAAAAATTAAATGCAGAGCAACTTTTCAACGAACATGAGATGGAGACTATAGCCGTTTTGAGTACGGTTATTCTTCCAGCAAAAGAGCCGCATGGAGGGCCAATAGAAGCAGATGTGCCGGAATTTATAGAGTTCATTGGCAAGGATATGCCTGATATGAAAAACACATTGCTTGGAGGCTTAATGTGGATGGATCATAAGAGTAATACGGAATTTGGAACGGAATTTAAGTCGGCCACTTTAGAACAGCAAAAACAAATTTGTGATCAGATATGCTTTCATGATGATGATGTACCCTTAGACGACCAACCGCTTGAAATTCAGTTTTTTGCCTTAGTACGTAATTTGGTGGTAACCGGTTATTATACGTCTAAAGTGGGTATTGCAGACTTAGGATACAAAGGAAACCAGCCAAACGTTTGGGATGGTGTTCCCCAAGAAGTATTAGATAAGCACGGTGTTGAATACGATCCGGAATGGATTGCTAAATGTATAGACCAAAGTACAAGAAATACGGTAGCTACCTGGGATGAAAAAGGGAATTTACTTACCTAAAGTATGCTTTAAGTAACGAATCAGATACTCTTTAAAGATGAAACAAATACTTCTGGTTTTTACTTTTCTAATGGTTGGCAATGTAGCTATAGGCCAAGAAATAGGCCTGCAATTATACAGTTTGCGAAATCAATTCAAAACAGATGTTCCTGGTACCTTAGATTTAATTCAGTCATGGGGTATCACCAATATTGAAGGTGGTGATTCCTACGGCGTACCATTGGCCGAGTTCAAAAAAATGCTGAAGGATAGAGGTTTAAAAATGAGAAGTATTCAAGGTGGATACATGGACTTAAAGAACGATGTAGAAAAGGTGATAAAAGACGCCAAAAATTACGATGTATCTTATGTTATGTGTGCTTGGATAGACCATGAAGGAGGTAAATTTGATTTTGAAAAAGCGAAAGAAGCTACCGATGTGTTTAACAAAGCAGGTAAACGGTTGCAGGAAGAAGGGATAACCTTGGTATACCATGCCCATGGCTATGAGTTTAAGAATTATGAAGACGGTTCCTTATTTGATTACATGGCTAAAAATGCGGAACACTTTGGATTTGAAATGGATGTCTATTGGGTGCAACACGGTGGAGGAAATCCTATGATATTGTTGAACAAATATTCCGACAAATTTAAGTTGATGCATTTAAAGGATATGGAACATGGAATGGTAGGGAACGTTTCTGGACACTCTGACGTTGAGACGAACGTAACCCTAGGTACTGGTCAAATAGACATGGACGGATTAATTAAAAGAGCTAAAGAATTGGGTATTGAATACATGTTTATAGAGGATGAGTCAACCCGTGTTGTGGAGCAAATGCCTAAACATCTAGCATTTTGGAAGAGCTTGGATTAAAAGAGTTCAATCAACAAATAAAAGCTTCTGTTTCCAAAAAACAGAAGCTTTTTTATGAATTCGTGCAAAGCGACGTTATTCATAGTAAAAAAAACTAAAAACCATATTAGCTTCTTTCTATTCTTTAACCGCCAACCCAACCATGGAATCTGCCGTACCGTAGTATAAAAACCATTTTTCTTTAAAGTAGACTAAACCTTCAATAAAAGTGGTTCCAGCCTTATACTGTCCACTTATTTCATGGGGTAGGCTAGGACATATAAAAGGAGTCTCCAATCGCGCAATCATTTTTGTAGGGTCGTTTTTATCGAATAATACTTGCCCACCGCAATACGTGCCTTCGGGGTATTTGCTTGTTGCACCTTCACCACTAAGATTTTTACCATTGTATAATAGCAGTATGCCATTTTCGGTGTAAAGCGCTGGAGGTCCAGGCTCGGTCAAGTGACTATCAAATTCATTTACCGTAGGCGTAAAGGAATACAGTAATTCTCCGTTTTCTTTTAGCGTGGGTTCCCAATCTGTTCCGTTAGAAGAAACCGCAAGATTTACGAAAAGTTCGCCCCAATACATCAAGTATTTTCCATTTATTTTTTTGGCAATCAATCTTCCATCAACCAATTCTGTTACCATGGAGCCAGACTTGCTCCAAACATTCAGAAACTTTCCGTCGTTGGCCTCTTCAAAAACAGGGCCTTGCTTTGTCCAATTTCGTAAATCTTTGGAGGTAGCGCTGGATAAGCGGGCAACATCGGTATTCCAACTTGTATAGAGCATGATGTATTCTCCATCCGGTGTTTCAACAATCCTTGGGTCTTCAATCCCTCCAGGTTGGTCCCATTGTGAGAATTCGTCGTTATCTGGGTATAGCACTGGTTCGGGATGTTTTGTAAAGCTTATTCCATCTGTACTATATGCTAACCCGATTCTTGATGTTCTTCCTCCAAGAATAGCTTTAGGGTTGTCTTCTGCCCTAAATAGCACAAACACGGTGTCGTTACGCACCACGGCACCGGGATTAAACACATCTGCCTTTTGCCATTTAACCGCTGTATTACTTACGGGGTCATTGAAAACATAGGAAGAATCTGCTGTCATTATAGGATTAACAGCTGTTTTATTAAAATCTAACATCCATATATCTGCTGTAGTATCCTGTGCAATTACAGGAACGGGTTTAGCGTCCTTACAGGAAATTACAAGGCATAATAGGGGGAGTAGAAAAGGTTTATATGGTTTCATTAAGATTTAATTTTATGCGGTAAGTTAAGTATAAAAATAGCATGGAACCTGACTCTTGGATACTTCGTGCAGAAACCATGGATTATAAAAGGATACCTACCGTTATCTTCACGACTTAGTATTATTTAAAGGTAGCTAGGTAATACTTGGGTATATGTATTGGTCTTTTGTGCGCTACTTGTTTTACAGCGTAAAGTCAATTTTAAAAAAAACCCTGTTCAATTGCTACTCAATTCGCTTAAATAAGAGAAGACGAACATCCATAGCTTTTTTCCCAGGAATCCGAACGGCTTTTAGTACCAAGGGGTTTCTTCCTTTTGTAAGATTAATAGTTCCGAGTATTTTGGGTTTAAATTCTTTCACGTAAGATTCTATTCTAGGGCTACGGTCATTTTCCATACCGGTCAATGGTGGGTCGTAGGCTTCTGTTAATTCGGTAAGTAAAAAATTTTCTCCATGGTTTAGTTGAACTGCTACACCCGCATCCTCATTTGCCAAAGTGTAAAATAGACTTACTTCGAAGGTGCCACTTTCTAATACGTCAATATCCCAAGTTATAGAGTCCTTACTGTGGGTCCAATGTGTAAAGAAAGTATCATTAGGGTGTATACTACTTCGCTTTATAGTTCCATGAGCGGTACCGTCACGAGCGGGTATTTGCGTGTAGTTGTATTCTGGATGTCCTAGGGTAAAAGGCCGTTTATCATTTTCTGGTGCCATGGGGTTTGTATTGGCTAACCAGCGGGATTTTGCCTGTTCTAGAGAATCTTTGATTTTGGGATACGTAGTGGAGATATCCAATGTTTGTCCCAAATCTTTAATCATATCATATAAGCGTCCCTGTTCATCTAGCCTAAACTGTTGTGTCCTAACGCTGGTACTTCCTTTCCAATGATTGAAAATAAACCTATCCTGCATGGCAACCGTATCGTCTATGAGTAGCTTTGATAAGTCTATTCCATCCAAAGGTTTTATCGTATTAGCCTTAATCCCGATTAAACTTGCTATTGTGGGCAGAATATCTATTGCGCTGGCAATCTGCTTTATATTCTTACCAGCCTTAAACGTATTTTTCCATTGTATGTGAAAAGGTGTGCGCACACCTCCCTCATCCGTAGACCCTTTTCTACCGCGCATGCCACCATTCCAACGCCATCCATTTGGACCATTATCAGACATATAAATTATAATGGTATTTTCCTCTAGTCCCAACTCTTTTAGCTGATTTGTGATGCGCCCCACGTTAAAATCAATATTTTCTACCATGGCCAATGCTGCTTTGGTAAAATTTATATCTTCATTCTCGTCACCCTGATATTGCTTTTCCAAGGTTTTATCCTTGAAATTGTTCCAATAGACGTCCGGCACTTGCATAGGGCTATGTGGAGTATTGTAAGGGAGGTAAAGGAAAAACGGACCTTCTTTTTCTTTCTCTATAAACTGAAGACCTTTATTTGTTAAATCATCAACCAAAAAACCCTTGCCCTTAACGATGGCTCCATTATGTTCTAACATGGGATCAAAGTAATTGCCCCAATGACCAGATGTAAAGCCATAAAAATCATCAAAACCTCTGGAATTTGGATGATAGGGGGGCTGCATGCCGTTATGCCATTTTCCGTATGCCGCAGTAGCGTATCCTTCTTTCTTTAAAACATCGGCTAGGGTAGTTTCATCAAGATTCAATCGCTCGCCTCCGCTAGAAGTGCTGTGCACCCCTAAACGTGTATAGTGTCTTCCTGTAAGAAGTTCTGCTCTTGTAGGGGAACAAACAGGTTGTACAAAGAAGTTTTCAAAAGAAACTCCGTTCGCTGCTAAGCTATCGATATTTGGGGTTTGCAGATTGGTGTTTCCATTATAACTTAGGTCTCCCCAACCTTGATCATCCGCTACGATGAGAACGATATTCGGGCTTCGTCCTTTTTTAGTTTCTAGTAATGAATTAGCCGATTGCCCTTCCTTTTTAGTATCTCCACAGGAAATCGTCAGTAGTAAGAATATTGATATAAGCGAAGAATATTGTTTCATAGTTTTTGGTTAAATTGCTTCTATGGTATTTCTTTGCTAGGGTGGTTTTTAACTATCTCACTAGCCCTTATTTTTTTAATCCTAAACTTTCCTAATATTGATTTTTCTAAAAATAAACATTAAAAAGTCTTTTCGGCCTTCCATTTATCTAATAATGACGTTGGTATTTGCACTCCTAAGCTCTTGTAAGAACGAGAATAGAACCAATAAAGAAGTAACACCAGCAATTACGAAGCAAGCAGTACAAGACACGATTACAGAGATAGAGGTACTAGATGAGGTACTGAATACAATACCCAAACCATTATCCTTGGAATCACTAGCTGATTCAACATTTATTCGCTTGGCTGATTATAGCGATGGTTTTGGGTATGACATGCGTTATGCCACAGAGAATAATTTTCTAAAAGAAAAAGTCTATGATTGCGCCGAGTGTTATACGCGAGTAAAGACCGCCAAAGCCTTGTTAGCTGCCAATACCGATTTTAAGAAAAAAGGAGTTAAAATTAAATTTTTTGATTGTTACCGGCCCAATTCGGTTCAATATAAGATGTGGAAAATCGTTCCTAATCCACAATATGTGGCAAACCCTGTAAAGGGTTCGATTCATAATAAAGGTGGTGCTGTTGATATTACCTTGGAAACATTGGAAGGGGAGGAACTTGACATGGGAACCGACTTTGATTTTTTCGGTAAACGCGCCTACCACGATATGACCGATTTACCGCAGGAGATACTGGATAACAGAAAACTCCTTAAAGAAACCATGGAAAAGCATGGCTTTTGGTCTATACGAACAGAGTGGTGGCACTACAATCTTTCCACAGCATCCAATGACCCAGTAGCTAATTTTAAATGGGATTGTAACTAAACCGGATGTTTATGAATCGTGCTTTATTATTATTTCTTGTTGTTTTTGTCGGTCAGGTATACGCTCAAGATAGCATTATACCTTTATGGCCTAAAGACCGTATCCCAAACCGTATAGTTTCGGGGGAAGTAGAAGAGCATAAAGACAACGGTATATTACGAATTAGTACCGTACAAGAGCCAAGTATAGAAGTGTATTTACCTTCAAAATCGAATGCTACGGGAGAAGCTGTGCTTATTTTTCCAGGAGGGGGTTACGAAATTCTGGCCTATGACTGGGAAGGTACTGATATTGCCAAGTTCCTTAATGGAAAAGGAATAGCAGGGATTGTAGTAAAATACAGATTGCCCTCCGATATTTCTCAAAAAAACAAACACGAAGTACCACTTATTGATGCACAGCGTGCTATGCGCTTGGTGCGGAGTAATGCGGCTCTTTTTCATTTAGACACCAAAAAGATAGGGATATTAGGTTTTTCGGCTGGTGGACATTTAGCAAGTACTTTGGGAACACAGTTTGAGGAGAAGGTTTACCTTCCTTTAGATGCGATTGATAATGAAAATGCACGTCCCGATTTTATGGTTTTGGGTTATCCCGTAATTACCTTTGGAGATAAAACACATAAGGGAAGCAAAAAGAATTTGATAGGGGAGAAGCCTACTCAAAAAATGGTAGATAGGTACTCGAGTGAAAAGAACGTAACCCAGCATACACCTCCCACTTTTTTGTTCCACGCTAGTGATGATACTGGGGTTACTGTTGAAAATAGCTTATTGTTTTACAGTGCCTTAAACGAGAAAGGGGTTTCTGCTACCTTATTTGTGTACCCAAACGGTGGTCACGGATTTTCATTAGCCCTTAAAGACCCTTTTTTAAAAGGTTGGTCTGATCAGATGGTACAATGGATCAACAACCTGAATTAACGGAATTATTATTTCAAAAAGATAGACGTATTTCTTATTGACTTTTATATTTTTGCAATCCGATTTTAAAACTAGAATCTATTTCTTTTCTATCAGAAATTTAGATATGTTTTTAGTTTAATTTGGAAAATTTTCGGGATGTAGCGCAGTCCGGTAGCGCACTCGGCTGGGGGTCGAGTGGTCGCAGGTTCAAATCCTGTCATCCCGACTGAACAATAAAGTGGACCATGATAATGGTTCACTTTTTGTTTTCAAGAGTGTTACAAACAAAGTTTGTGTAAGTGCCTGGAAACAAAAATGTGGAGGCTGCAGCCTATAATTTCTAATTTGCAACAAGGGTTTATGAGAATTATCTAAATCTTGTCATCCCGACTTAATCATTTAAAAAAGTATCAAAACCTTTTTAATATATTGATTTTCAAGAATTTATTTTTATATAAAACCATCTGAAACTTATCCTTTACGAGAACGGTTTAGTGCTGAGCTTTTAAGTTCGATTCAAATTATCCTAGTTTTTTAAAGGCCTATCCCACCTGATGATACTGTTGAAGTTTACAATTTACTGGGTAGGGTCAACCGTATCGGTGTCCGTTCCTACAATATTAGTCCCATCCATTAATTAAATTCTAGTTATTTTATAAAAGTAATTCTCTGCCATTAACCTCACTAAGTTCTATTTTAAATATAAGAATAATAGCACTGGTTCAGGAAATCGTGTAGAAAAATATCGCAGACTACGCCTTAGTAATGGCTCAGGATGTAGATTTTGGCTCAGGTCATTACGGAAATATTAAGAAACCCTTGAAAGAGAGAAAACTTAGGCTAGGTTAAAAAGAATTGAGGTAAAAAATAGTTCTTTTCCTAATTAAATTGGCATATTCTTATTTTTACAAAGATGTTGTATGTCTAAAAACGAATATTGAAAAACATCCGTTGCAAGCGTAAATTTTTGCGTCCACCAGATATTTTTTTATTTATGAAATGATATATTTGCTTTAATGAAAACCATTATGTTGCCCGCACAACCAAGCTCTATGTTTTCCTATTTTAGGGTAGGTAGGTTGTTGTACGGTGCACTTTTACTCTTTATCTTAGAATCTTGGATATATGGTGTTCAACTAAGCGAGGCCATTAAGTTCGGGCCAACAGCATGGATTTTGTTTTGGGCGTGGTGTTTTCTCTTTTCTTTTATTCATATTTATTTGGTTATTATGGATGGCTGGTCTCGGTATCAGAACTATAAGCGTGCTAAGGACAAGTTCTTTATTCATGGTTTTAATGAGAAAATCGCACTCTTTTATATAGGGTCCAAATGTCAACGTATGGCAGCAGAAACCGCTGCAGAAGAATTAGGAATTAAAGACCAACTACAACAGTACTATCAAGATTGTGGCGTAAAATGGTATCATTACGTACCTTACTTTATGATAAAGGAACCCTTCTTTCTATTTAAAAGGATATTTTGGTCTCGTACCTTTCTAGAAGATTTCTATGAACCTAAATTTGATTACTGTACTATGGCCAAATCGCAATCGGCATGATTTCCTGCCAACGCATATATAAAAAATATAACAAGGTAAGAGCACTCCATGATGTTAGTATTTCTTGTGAGAAGGGAGAAATTTTTGGATTGGTAGGTGCAAATGGAGCTGGCAAAACTACTTTGTTCAAAGTGTTACTCGGTTTAGTTACAGCAGATAGTGGTAAGGTTAAAATATTTGGGGAGGGCGATAAAAAAATTGGTGGAATTATTGAAAAACCAGCGCTATATTCCTATTTAAATGCGCATGAAAACCTACGGTTGTTTTCAAAAATTCAAGGCGCAAATACATCAAAACATGCTATTGAAGCCTCGCTAGGACAAGTTGGTTTACCTTTAGATAGAAAAGATCCAGTTCGTAATTTCTCTATGGGAATGAAACAACGTCTAGGTATCGCAGTGGCCCTGCTTAATAATCCTTCTTGTTTGTTGTTGGACGAGCCGTTTTCAGGCCTAGACCCACTGGGTATCGAAGCATTGAACCAACTAGTTTTTGATTTGGCAAAACGAAATCAAATGACGATATTAATATCTTCTCACATCATTGATGTCTTAAGCACAGTTTGCACAAACTTATCAATAATTCACGATGGAGAGATTGTACAAACAGGTGCGACCAGCACAATCCTCGATGCGTGCACTAAAGGCTATACCTTATGCGGAAGCGGTATTGAAAATGCATCTTTTTTAACCGAATATCACGCCGTGACAAATGGAAATTACACTACTATTTCTGCTACGGCTACTCAAATCTCGGAAATCATATTTAAATTATCGCAGCAGCAAATAGGAATCACATCTTGCAAGCCTGTACTTGACTTGCAACAACTATTTAATCCAAAGTAGAAATGATGCGATTACTCTACATTGAAACTTATAAATTGTTTCGACAAAGTCGTACCTATTATGCAATATTAGGCCTTTTTTTTATTGAAGCAATTGTGCTATTAAGTGCGTATTATCAAGGTACTGGGATTGTTGATATTGTGTTAGCCAATTTAAAAGACACATTCTACCTTCAAGGCAACCTGATTAACGGAAACTTAATTATATACTTTATACTAAACTCTTTTTGGTTCCACGTGCCGCTGCTCTGCATGATTATTGTGTCTGGTATACTTACAACGGAATATCAAGAAAAAACCTTACAAACAGTATTTATGCAGCCCGTTGAGAAATGGAAATATCTATTGGCTAAATATATCGTTGCCAGTTTGTTTACCATTTTTTTAGTGTTACTCTTGGCGACAACATCATTTGCATTATCCTACGGAATTTTTGGAAAGGGCGATTTGGTAGTCTATACGAACGGACTCACTTTTTTTGAACACGATGATGCCTTTTTTAGATTGGTATATGCTTTTTTATTTGGAACCCTATCGTTGGTATTCTTTTCGGTGGTAAGCTTAACCTTTGCCGTTTTATTTAAAGAAAGTTTTAAAACTTGGATTGTGGCTGCTTTGTTTTTGATTGTTTCTACATTATTGTTAAAAATAGACTTAGGTCATGATGTTTTGAACCAGATAGCTTTTTTTAAATTGAACAATACCTGGCAATATTTTTTTAATGGCGACATCGATTGGAAAACGATTATAATCAATTCTGTTTTACTGGGCCTTTATGCGCTTGTAACGATGCTCGTAGGACTATTTTTATTTCAGAAAAACGATATTGGATGAAACAACTTGGAATACTTTTACTGTTTTTATATTCCGTCACTGGCTTTTGTCAAACTGCCGAGATGCAGGTGTCACTTGTGAAATCTAGGCTGGATAGTATTGAAACCTTTCTGGCAGATATAAGCCTACATGTCGATATTTCATTCATTAAAATGGCAGATAAGGAAGCGCAGGCGGCGTTTAAAAAGGGTGAGGATATAGTCATAACATCTGAAGATTTTGTACTTATTCCCAAACGCGGATTAGACTTATCGTTTAGCGAACTGTTTGAGTATCCATTTTTGGCAATAGATCGAGGCAAGGTAAAAGGGCAATCAACATCCTTATTGGCAGTTTCTATTTTACCATCAGATAATAAGGCAGATTTTAGTGTGGCCAATTTGCATATAAACACTCAGAAACAACGCATTACTTGGGCCGAAATTAACACTAAAAAAGACGGTACTTATACACTCAGGCTCACATATCCAGATACCCGTGCTGTACTCCCTACCAAGTTAGATGTTTCATTTGAAATGGACCGCATTAGAATTCCACTTAATTTTGCTGGGAATGATGTAAGTATCGATCGTAAAAAAATGCGGGAAACCAATCAGAAAACAGGAAAAATTACACTGACCTTAGATTATAGAAGTATTGAAAAAACCCAATAACCTGAGATTAATTGTGCTTTAAACTGTGTTTGAAAAAGTGTATTTTTTTATATCCTTCCAAAAAACACCTACAGTACTGAAAAACTTACAATTTATGCCTGAATAACGGTTAACGGAAGACGTGCGAAAATCAGTTTAAAACGTTACACATCGGTAAATTTTTGGATGTTTCCAAGGGAAGGGTTATAGGAACTGTCTTGGGCAGCTATTTCAAGATAACTGCCGTTAACAAGCTTCTCCAGGTCCTTTTTAATAAGAAGGACCTTAAGTTGTTTTAGCTCTTTTTGCAGGGCTTTGATATGGGATAGTTCATCGTCTGTTTGCACGGTTACATGGGTGTTCATTAAGTCTGTACGGTTACACTTTTTAATCCATCCATTGATAGTGCTGGATTGTACCCCATAAGTTAATGCAATTTGTCTTTTGGAATGGTTTCCTTTGGTAAATTCTGCTAAGACTTTAAGTTTAAAGCTCTCGCTATAACGTCTCACATATCCATCATTTTTATACATATACATTTGGTTTTTTGTATACATATTTCAGGACGGGTCAGACTGTTCGTTAAGGCACATAGTTTACAAAGTTAAAGGCACATGCTTTACACTAGATTCTGACTTAGCCTAATTGATACTTGTTTGTTCGTTAAGGCAGATAGTTTACAACGGTCTAGGCTATGGCAAGTAGTGCGGTAGATATGCTGACCTCTTGACCAAGTCCCTTGCCAGAGCTTTTGCATTTAGTTTTTATCTTATTTTCTTGATAACTGAATCAAAAGATTTGACGGTCTTTACAAACAGGCCTAAGTTTTAAATATAGTACTTTCTGCTCTATTTGTTATAGCTTTTGTTACCTGCTGGCTTTATTCCTTTAATTGTTTAAGCTTATTAATTGCACCCTGGTTTTCAGGATTTAATTCCAATGACTTCTCGTAGTTAGAAATAGCGTTTTTAATATCCTTATTGTAAAGATAAGCCAGAGCTAAACTATCATATAAATTTGCTGATTTCGGGAAGATATGCACAGCCAATAAAAAGACATTTATACCTTGCTCCATCTTTCCAGCGTTAAATGATAACCGAAGGCCGAGGTTGTTTAACATACCTTCTTCAAGCTTAAGTGTTGGATGTTCCGCTACTGCTATTTTGTATAATGGGATTAAATCTCGATAACCCTGATTGAGTGCTAAATCATTAAAATCAAATTCTTTTGTAAGTGATTTTTTCATTTTTTT